>SESG01025345.1_pt1 | contig 33027 bp, 26 predicted proteins | sample 3171421 | NCBI WGS metagenome assembly SESG01 (sample SAMN10866946, study PRJNA518727) | freshwater metagenome | biome: subpolar coniferous forest; feature: holomictic lake; material: water; isolation source: holomictic Lake 227, 6 m and 8 m depth | place: Canada: near Kenora, Ontario | collected...
ACGGAGAAAAGGAGCTTGAATCATTGGCCGCTTTTATCGCCGGAGTTTCAAAAGATATTCCCTGGCATATCACGGCTTTTTATCCCACCTATAAAATGACCGACCGGGAGGCCACGCCTCCGGGAACTCTGCTGAAAGCCAGGGAGATAGGGCTGAGGAAAGGCCTGAAATATATATACACCGGCAATATCCCCGGCCAGGGATTTGAGGATACTCTCTGCCCGTCCTGCGGCAAAGGGCTGGTAACGCGCCGCGGCTTCAAGATCCTGAACAACTCGGTAAAAGTCACAAAAAAGGGTAAGGGTCTCTGCGGTAATTGTTCGGCCGCCATACCCGGCCTCTGGAAGTGAGAAAATGCCTGGGCCTAGTGGTTTATTTGGTATAGAAGTCGCGGGATGCCCAGTCGGGGGCCACCCCTCCGTAAAACTTACGCATTTTATGGTCGCTCGGCTTTGTTTTAGTAAAAGCGCGGTGTCAGTCTATCCTGAAAATATTAAATTTGGAATTGCGGAAGGGATTGTCGGATTCTTTCTGAAGCAGACCCATCATTGCACCCAGCAGGTAGGAAACGATCAGGGGTAAGACGGCGAACATATAGGAGCTAAAAGCGGAGTGTGCCGACAGCCTGAGGAAAAAAGCGGAAGATATCGCGGCGGAGAAAAAAATTATGCCTGAAAGACCTAAACCTCCCCTGAGATTGTGGGAAAGCAGGCTTGCGAGAAAATACTGAAGAACAGTGCTGGTTGCCGTCAGGAAGGCGAAACCCGCGGAGTCGCACGCGGCAGCCTTTAACAGGCGCGCGCTTACGGTATGAGAAAGCAGGTAGATCAGCGCGCCGGAAAAAACTAACTGCACGGTGATAAAAAGAACCGAGACTCCAGCGTAAACCGCCAGGGCGTAAAATAAATCAACGCTGCTTTTTTTCATAAAAGCCGATATCCTGCAGGAATTGCGGGTTATTCTGCCAGTCCGGGGTTACCTTGACCTGTAATTCGAGCTTCACGGGCCGGCAGAGAAATTTCTCCAACGCGGTCTGGGCTTTCTCCCTCAGAATGCGTATCTGCCTGCCGCCTTTGCCGATGATGATAGGCTTTTGCGTGGGCCGTGCCACATGTATCGCCGCCAGAATATAGTCCGGCATATCTTCTGTCTCCCTGAACACTTCAATTTCCACCGCTGAGGCGTAGGGGATCTCCTCCGAAAAAAGATTAAAGATCTGCTCGCGTATAACCTCCGCCGCGAAGAATCGCTCCCAGCGGTCGGTTATCTGGTCCTCCGGATAATATGCAGGATGTTCCGGCATCGCTGAGAGAATATCTTCCCTGAGCTCCTTAACTCCGGCCCCGCCAAGCGCTGACAGAAAAAAAGTTTTTTTTACGGGGAGCGACGCGGAAAAGAATTCCGCGGTCCTGGCAGCTTCCGCCGAGCCCTTTCCGGCCAGGTCCATTTTATTCACTACCAGATACAAGGGGGCTGAGATAAATTTGAATTTCTCAAAGAATTCCAGCTTGTCGGCCGGCGGGACGCGTGGCTCTACCAGCAGGAGCGCAAGGTCGCTTTCTTCAGCCGCCGCGCGTTTTATGGCGCCTGACATGCTTTTCTCAAAAAGGTTGCGGGGGGTCAGCATTCCAGGCGTATCCACGAACACCGTCTGATGTCCGGCGGTGTTCAGGATACCCATAATGTTGTTGCGGGTGGTCTGGGGTTTGGGCGAAACAATCGAAAGCCTGGCCCCGAGCAGGGCGTTAAGGAGCGTGGATTTGCCGACATTGGGCAGGCCCGTTATAGCTACAAATCCCGCCCGAAAAGAAGATGGTTCCCGGGTCACTTCGCCGCCTTTATATTCAGGGCGGAGTAAAGGCGATGGCCGACGGTTCCCCGTTTAGTGTTATCGATTTTTGGTGTCAATTTTCCCTCTGCGATATAGCTCCGCCTGTCCGCGACGCCGTCTTCGCTGAAGCCATATTCTCTTTTTATTTAAAACAAAGAGGATTGGTCCAGAGAGGCAGTTGAGTGACCTTCTCAAGCTTGCGGACCTTCAGGTCCCCGGTGAGTTCCTGGATGAAAACTTCCAGGCTAAAAACCTTGGTGCCGGCCATCAGATGGCCGCCGCAAGCTTTGCCTTCCATATCGGAAAACATGATATGCGCGTGAACCATGGGTTTATCGTCAAAGAGGCTGACATTGCCGGAGAGCGATAATATTTCCATCTCTTTTTCGATGTTGATCTTTATATACTTTTTGGCTTTCTGGTCATATACGCCGAAGGTGGCGCGCTCCACGGCCCCTATGGCGCTTATGAGACCGCAGCGGACCTGATGGTGATGGCAGAAATACTGAACCGCCTGCAGAAGGTCCTCACCTTTGCTGAGACTAAACATAAAGGCGCGGCCTGTGAGATAGGGCTTTTCCTGAACCTGGATCATCATGATGTTACCTCCGTTATTTTTTCGAACCCGCTATAAAAGCGGCGTAGTTTTCAATAGCAGTGAACTGCGCGACGGCGTCCAACCCTGCTTCCTTAAGCACTTCGGCGACCTTACCGCTGCCGAGATAGCGATCTTTTTTAAAAGAGTGAAGTGTGCGGTCTATGCCATCACCGGACCTGACCCAATAATACATGGTCGGCAGCGTGAAGTCGGTTATCCCCATGGCTTCCATGGCTGACTTTTCGGGGAATATTGCTTCCTTCTCTTCCGCATCCAGAAGTTCAAAAAGTTCTTTAGATGTAACATAAACCGCGTTCATGTTGATGCCGGCTTCTTTTATTTTCGGCAGCACTTCGTGTACGAATACTGACGCCACCCCGCTACCCTGGATAACTACGGTGCCGCGATGGGGCTTTTTGGGATTGGACCTCAATAAATAGTAAACACCTTTGGCGGCCTCTTCGGCGGGGGGGAGGCCGAGAGCGGCGCGGTCTATAACCTTTTCAGCGGGGCGGGTGACGAACGGGGCGATTACAGAAGGGCGCCGGTTCAGCGCTGAAGCCAGAAGCGGCCATACTTCTCCTGGTTCCCAGGGTGTCAGGGTGATGAGCGCACCTTTAGGAAAATTGCCTTCCAGAAGTTGCAGCGGCTGCGGGTCCGCGTGCGTCGAACCATCCTCTCCGGTCTTAATGCCGGCATGGGCGTTGATCATTATGAAGGCGCTACATGGCTTACCGTCAAGAGCTTTGCGGTTCTGCTGGCCGATGGCGTGCAGGCGGGCTGAAATGTGTTCCAGGGGAGCGATAAAGGCCGCGTATGACGAGGTAACGCCTATGTGCCGTCCAAAACTGGAGATGCCGGAGGCTATGGCCCCCATGGCATCCTCGCATATACCGCCGGCCGAGATGGTCCGGGACCCGGGATTGGAGACTGAATTAAAGAATCCTTCGCCAAACCCTTTGCCAACCAGATTAACGCTGGTGGAGCTGTAAAGGTCGGCCGCCGAAACCAGAATGGCTCCTCCGGTGAGAAGGTTTATGTGATTAAGAGCTCTTGCAAGTGTCTCCCGCAGAGTTATCTCATTACCGGGTTTAAACTCCAGCGCTTCCGGCGGCCGGGAGCATTTTAACATGTAGGCTTTTTCCGGATCGGGCGCGTCGGCTCTGGGCGTTCTGGCCTGTGCTTCAAGACGCGCTTTTGACTCGTTGATTTTATCCAGGGCGAATTTGGACAGCGCCGGATTGGCTTCAATGGTTTTTCTGATGACCATCAGCGTGTCATAGAAACATTCCTCCACGGATTCGGGCGTGGGGGAACTCGCGCAATAGCGCGGCATGGTGACACTGAATTTGTTTTCGAATTCGCTCAGCGTTCCGTAATAGCCCGCGGAAGAGAATTTGTGGCCGGCGCCGTGTGCGGAGCTGCCCTCTATGCCGTATTTCCAGCCTTTGACCGTGCGGTATACCACGGCTGTAGGCTGCCTGTTCTCGCTTTGGTTGGCGGCGAACTTCTGGGCAGTAAGGATCTGAAAGAAATCGTGGCCGTTGGAGACATGGACGACATTCCAGTCGTTAAGGTATGCCAGTTCTCCGGGCGTCCATTGCACATAATCGCCAGGCTTAGAATTCTCAAGGCACACATTATCGGAGTCTACGGATGATTGATTCCAGTCGATATGCATTATCGCGTTGGAAAGCTGGGCTGCGGCAGCCGAGGCCATTGCTTCAGCCACGCGACCGGGTGTCATTCCGCCTTCGCCCTCTATCATGTGGACCCTGGGCGGCCTGTCCGGATAAGTATCCATCGCGCCCAGCGCCAGACCCACGCCGGCACCGACACCGACTCCGGATGCGCCGGTGGCGGTCTTAACGAAAGGCGTGCGGGGGGTGGGGTGTCCATCAAGCGCTTTGGAATTAAACTTCTTAAAAAGCGGCGTAGAATTAACGGGATTGCGCCGAAAGCCCAGAAGGTCCTCCAGCCGAAGCTGGAATTTTTCCTCGGGCATGTTTTTTGCGCCGGAAGCCAATACGAGCTCGTTTCGCAGCGCCCAGAGGGCGTAAAGTCCCATGGCTTTGTGCCCGGCCGCGTAGGTTATGATGTCGCTGTTTTCGCGCTGGGGATCAAAAAAATCGTAATCCATGGACGAGAACAGCAGCCCCTGGGCTATTCTGCCGGAGGAAATGCTTCCGCCGGGATGGCCCGAGGCGCTGGCGAAGTTATAAAGGATGGCCGTAATCGTCCGGTATATGAGGTCTATGTCCTCAAGGGCTTTTATTTCATCGTCCTGAATTCTATATTGCGCGCTGGTTATGATGTCTGAGACATCGTAATAGGCGGCGCGGCGCTGGGTCAAAGTAAATTTTGATGGCTTTACGCCGTTGAAAATTATTTTGTCTTCCGTCATTAAAAATCTCTCCGGCCGATAAATCGCCCTATCATATGATTTTAGCAAATTATTGCCTGTACAGAGGACCGGAAGATTAAAAAACTACTGGCTTGCAGAAAATAATCTCTTTTTAAACGCCTGTGATTGACCGGCGTCTTGTGGCTTTTTGAAAGGCAAAATATTATAATAGTTTTAGTAATCCCAACCGCCAGCAACTGAGGTGAACAATATGACGACCGCAACAAAGCCCGTGTCCTATAAAGAATTAGGTTTCGTGAATACCAAAGAAATGTTCGCAAAAGCGAACAAGGACGGCTACGCCGTGCCCGCCTACAATTTCAACAACATGGAGCAACTTCAGGCTATTCTGACCGCCTGCGTGAAAAGTCGCTCCCCGGTAATATTGCAGATTTCGAAGGGCGCGCGCGAATACGCCAACCCCACCCTGCTGCGCTGGATGGCTCGCGGCGCCATGGAAATGATCAAAGAGATGCCGGGGGGCTCCGTGCCTACGGCGCTGCACCTGGATCACGGCGATTCTTTTGAGCTCTGCAAATCCTGCATAGAGAACGGATTTTCTTCCGTCATGTACGACGGCTCCAGCCTGCCTTACGAGGAGAACGTAAAGATCACCCGCCAGGTGGTAGAGTTCGCTCATCAATTCGACGTCACTGTTGAAGGAGAGCTGGGGGTCCTTGCCGGCATCGAAGACGAGGTGTCTTCCGAGCACACTCATTACACCGAACCCGCGCAGGTGGAAGATTTCGTGAAGCGCACCGGAGTCGACTCACTCGCTATCTCGATCGGCACCAGCCACGGCGCCTTCAAGTTCAAGGTTAAACCCGGAGAATCCGCGCCGCCGCTCCGCTTTGATATCCTTGAGGAAGTGGAGAAACGCATCCCCGGTTTCCCCATAGTCCTGCACGGCGCATCTTCCGTTCTCGATGTTTATATCGACATGATAAATAAGTACGGCGGCAAGATGGAGGGCGCCGTGGGCGTGTCCGCGGATCAGCTGCGCAAGGCCGCCAAGTCCGCGGTCTGCAAGATAAACATAGATTCCGACGGCCGACTCGTTATGACCGCTATCATCCGAAAAGTGTTCGCGGAAAAGCCGGGTGAGTTTGATCCGCGCAAATACCTGGGCCCGGCCCGTGAAGAGCTGATAAAGATGTACATTGATAAGAACAGGACCGTGGTCGGCTCAGCCGACAGGGTTTAGGAAAGGTAGCGGGTTGCTCCAGGTCGGGGTCCTGCCAGCCATGGGGCCCATCGGGCCTGCGACCGGCCCGGCGCCTTCGCGCCGGTTCCTTCTCGGCCCGATCCAACCCATGTCTGTCACCCCTTAGACCCAGCCGTAGTTAAGGTGAAACCAATCAGACAGTGCGGTGACGGGAGATTTGGGCTATCAAAGGACTTGCTCCACGGCACCCTCATTTAATGAACGGCAAAAATATAATTATTATAGGCGCAGGGGCCTCTGGCCTGGCCGCCGCCTGCGCGGCGGCGGAAGCTGGGGCCCGCGTTACAGTGCTGGAAAAAAATCATGTTCCCGGCCGCAAAATCCTTTCGACCGGAGCGGGCAAATGCAACCTTACCAATAGCTTGGTGACTTCCGGGCGCTACCACGGCGGAACCCCAGATTTCATTGGTAAGACCCTGAAAGCCCTCCCTCCTGACAATATACTCGCGTTTTTTGAAAGCCTGGGCCTTTTAACCGTGCAGGAATCCGACGGGCGCGTTTTTCCGCGTTCCATGAAGGCGTCCGACGTGGTTAACGCGCTTGTGAATTTTATTTGCTGGAAAAACTCGGGAATCAAATTATTGACAGAGGTCGTGGGCGTAAAAAAAACACAGATTGGCTTTGAAGTATTAACCCGCCGCGTGCCGCCCAAGTGGGAGAAGAAGGCGACGCCCGGTCCCCAGACAACCTTAAAGTGTGACGCCGTCATACTGGCCGCCGGCGGCCCGGCCTATCCGCAGATAGGCGGCTCGGACTCAGGTTATGATCTGGCTCGGTCTCTGGGGCACGCCGTCACGGAGCCGGAGCCCGTCATTGTGCCTCTAAAAATAAAAGAAAGTTTTGTAACGCAGGTTGAGGGCATCAGGGTTCAGGCCGCGCTTGAGTTGCTGGCAGGCGGCAAAGTTATTGCGCGAAGCCGGGGAGAGGTCCTGTTTACGAGGTACGGTCTTTCAGGTCCCGCGGTGCTTGATTTAAGCCGCGCCGCCGTGTTCGCGCTTAAGACCGGCCCGATAAAATGCCGCCTGGATCTTTTTCCGGAATACACCGCCCCGGACTTTTCCGCGTTCATGCTCGCCAGGCGCGAGGAAATGGCTGATCGCTTCTGGCGGATGTTCCTGTGCGGCCTGGCAGACGAGCGCCTGACGCTGCTTTTATCCGACCTGGCGAAGGTCGGCTCCGATAAGCTTGTCAGCGCGGTTCCCGTGAAAGCGTTCGACGGGTTTGTGCGGCTCCTTAAAGGACTCGAGCTGGAGATCACGGGATCGCTGGGCTTTGAGGACGCCATGGTCGCGGCGGGCGGGGTTGATACATCGGAGGTTTCGCCTGAAACTTTTGAGTCGCGGAAAGTTAAAGATCTGTTCATTACGGGGGAATTGCTTGATATCGACGCAGATTCCGGCGGTTACAACCTCCACTTCGCCTGGACTTCCGGCCTCCTGGCCGGGCGCGCCGCTTCTGCGCAATAACGATCTCTACCTTGCAGGGCTAAATGGCCAACCATTCTAAATTGCTATGCATCGAGATTGTTGACCTGTGTCAAAGACTTGCCGGCCGGAGAATGTTAAAATATAAGAGGCATTATTCAGGAGGACGCAACACGATGAAGTCAGTGATAAGCCTGCTGGTTGTTCTGGTCTGCGCTCCGGCGCTTAGCGCTTCCGATTTTGAAAATATACGGCGGACGGCCGCGTTTGAACTTTCCGGCATTACCGCGGAATCTGCCTCCATAGCTCCCGGCCCGACGGCTCCGGAGAGATCCGGTTTTGTATTCAGGGGCTCTTTTTGCTGGCAGAGAGGAAAAGATTTTAACGCTGAACGGATGGGGATGCCTTTTTCATTCTGTATAGATTCCATGGAGATTTCCGGTAATATTTTTGAAAAGCCGCGCCTCAGCGTTTCCGGCACCGGTTTAAGCGGGGCGTTTGACCTGAAGATCGGACCTCCGTCAGACGGTCTCTACAAAGCCACAACCGTAATCTTCAAGAACGGCAAAGGTTCCGCCTGTTCGGCCGGAGAGGACGCCTATATTGAATTCAACGTCCTGACCGACTCACGGGGCAAGATAGTGGCCGAGCCTTTTCTGAAAGCTTTCTACGGCCGCACGCCAGACATGTGCAACTCTCAGTGGCAATACAGCGAAATAAAATATACGTTCACCGCCAGATAACGGCGCAAATAACGCAAAATCCCGCGGCCTTTTAACGGCCGGTGGGATTTTTGCATTGAGAGGATTGGATACTATTTGGAGAACAGGTGTATAGATAGCCAGTAAACCAAGGCTGAGATCAAGGCTGAACCGGGGATGGTCAGGACCCAGGCCCAGACGATCTGGCCGGCCACTCCCCATTTTACCGCGCTGAAGCGCTTCATGGTGCCCACGCCCATGATCGCGCCGGTTATGGTGTGAGTGGTACTTACAGGCACACCCATAGAGGACGCCAGATAGAGTGTCGCGGCGGCGCCTGATTCCGCGCAAAAACCATCTACAGGTTTTAATTTGGAAATCTTGTGGCCCATAGTCTTTACTATGCGCCAGCCGCCCGACATTGTACCCAGGCCCATAGCTGTGTAGCAAGCTATGGCTACCCAGCCCGGGACTTCAAATTTTCCGCCCAGGTAGCCGGCGCTGTATAGCAGACCGGTTATAACGCCCATGGTTTTTTGCGCGTCATTCCCGCCATGACCAAGACTGTAAGCAGCCGCTGATAGTAATTGCCCTTTGCGAAAAAGATGGTCCACTTTGCTTGGAACGGACCTGCTGAAGAGACGGTACACAATCACCCCGAAGATTAACCCCAGCGCCATGCCGAGCACGGGCGAAATCACGATAAACAGCAGAACCTTTATTATGCCGCTCATCACCAGAACGCCGGTGCCCGCCTTCACCACGGCCGCGCCGGCTAAACCGCCCATAAGGGCGTGAGAGGAGCTGGAGGGGAGTCCGTAATACCAGGTAAGTATATTCCAGGCGCAAGCTCCGATCAGCGTGCCGAAGATGACATGGGAGTCTATCACGCTGATGTCGACTATCCCTTTCCCCATTGTCTTTGCCACTTCATGATTGAAGATAAAAAAAGCCACAACGTTGAAGAAAGCCGCCCATATGACAGCCTGGCGCGGCGATAGCACACGGGTAGAGACGATGGTGGCGATGGAGTTCGCGGCGTCATGAAAACCGTTTAGATAGTCAAAGACCAGAGCCAGGGCGATCAAACCGCTTACCACCAATAGAGTGTTATCCATTTTTCACCAGTATGGATTCAATAACTTTCGCGACATGCTCGCAGATATCCAGCGTCCCCTCGGCAACCTCGTAAATTTCTTTCCATTTAATTACCATGATGGGGTCTTTTTCGGTTTCAAAAAGATGGCCTATCGCTTTTTCGCGTATCTGGTCACCGAGATTTTCCAGCCGGTTGACCTCTATGCAGTGGTCCAGGACGCGGCGGGAGCGCTTGGTATCATGCATATGCTTTACGGCGTTGCATAGCGCGTGCGCGGATTGATCTATGGTGTCGGCAAACTGCACCATGTATTCGTCGTTGGCGTCAAGCTTGTAAAGTTTTATACGGTTGGACATGGAATTTATCATGTCCACGATGTCGTCAAGGGTGTTGGTCAGGGAATAGATGTCTTCGCGGTCGATGGGGGTTATGAAAGTGCGGTTCAGCATATCCACTATCTCATGGGACAGCGTATCGCCTTCATGCTCTAAATCTTTTATCTTTTTAACTGTTTCCTCATCAAAGAGGCCCTTTTTCACGGAGGCCTTAAAGCAGTCGGCGGTCTTCACTATGTTATCAGCCTGCAGGCTGAGAAAATCGAAGAATTTTAGTTCCTTTGGGACAAAGTTGAAGGCCATGTTCGCGCTCCTTTTGAATATTCCCGGGATTTAGAATATAATTAGATTATAGATTTTTAAAGGCAATTGGTCAAAATTAGGATTAGGGTGTAGGGAATAGGGTTTAAATAAGGAGATGATTATGAATTTTAAAGAGATTCTTTACAAAAGACTTGAAAAATACGCCAGGGTGGACACAAAAAGCGACCCCGATTCCAAAACTTACCCATCCTCAAAAGGTCAGTTGAACCTCGCTAAAATACTTGCGCAAGAGCTGAAGCGCGTGGGCGTTAAAAATGTCTGCATGGATAAGTACGGCTATGTCACCGGGGAGATACCGGCCACGACGAAGGGGAACAGGCCCGCTATCGGATTTCTGGCGCATATGGACACCTCGCCCGACGCGAGCGGCAAAAATGTGAAGCCGCAAATTCATAGAAATTACCGGGGCGGAAAGATTGTTATAAATAAAAAAATGGGTGTCATTCTAACTCCCGGCAATTGCCCTGAACTGCTCAGATGTAAGGGCGAAGACATCGTGACCGCGTCCGGCGATACGCTTCTGGGCGCTGATAACAAGGCCGGTCTCGCCATAATCATGACCGCGGCCGAATACCTCATAAAACACCCGGAGATACAACACGGAAAGATAAAGATAGGATTCACGCCGGACGAAGAAGTGGGTCAGGGTGTGAAATATTTCAATGTAAAGAAGTTCGGCGCGGACGTCGCTTACACTTTTGATGGCGATGTGGCGGGGGCGATAGAAGAGGAAACGTTTAACGCGGACGGCGTCAGGATCGTTATAAAAGGAAAGAGCGTCCACCCCGGAACGGCCAAGAACGCTCTGGCGAACGCTCTGCGGATAGCAGCCGACATCGTCTCGTCCTGGCCGGAGAACCGCCTCCCTGAGACTACGGCGAACCGGGAAGGTTTTATAATGTTTACCGACCTTAAAGCTGAGATAGAATCGGCTGAGCTTTCCGGTATAGTTCGCGAACACGACCTGGGGAAATTAAAGACTATGGAGAAACACCTTGCGGCCATAATCGCGGAGAAGAAGCTGAAATATCCGCTGGCGGAGATAAAAATTGAATTTAAGACACAATACCGGAACATGGGTCCGGTTATTGGCAAGCAGCCTGAAATAATGGAAAAACTTATCGCGGCGGTCAGCAAAGCCGGAATTAAGCCGCGCATAAAGCCGGTTCGCGGGGGAACCGACGGCGCGCGATTGTCGTTTATGGGCCTGCCGACACCGAACGTTTTCACCGGGGGCTTTAATTACCACGGCCGATACGAGTGGGTCTCGCTAGACGGCATGAACAAATCCGCGGAGGTCCTGATAAACCTGGTCGGGGAATGGGCCAAACCATAGTTGTGCAGGGTTTGGTTTATCAAGGCTCCAAACCCACAAGGCCAATAGGCAGCAATCTGTTGACAAGGTGGAACACTTGTGGTACACTATTTATGGAGGAAAACTATGCCTACTAAGAATCCCAGAGTTAATATTGTGCTGGACCCGCTGCTTTACGCCGCCCTGGGGCGCATGGCCGAGCGCGACGGCGTTTCGATGTCGCTGGAGGCCCGCGACATTATAAAAGAGGCTTTAGAGGCCAGGGAAGATATCTATTGGGACATTGTCGCTGCGGACAGAGCCAGGACCTATACCGCTAAGAAAGCAATTTCCCATAAGGATGTCTGGAAATGATGCTTTTTGAGCCCAAGTATCATCCCGAGGTCACGCGGGATATCGTCGGCTTTCCGCAAAACATAAAAAATCGCATCCGCAAGGCCATAGAAGAGCGCCTTATCCTCGACCCCCTTAAATTCGGAGAACCGCTACGCCGCAGTCTGTCGGGTTTGCGCAAACTACGCATAGGTGACTACCGCGTCATATATAAAATCCAAGGGCCTGCCGTATTGATCCTGAAAATCGGCCACCGCAAAGAAGTATACAGAAAATTCAGACGCACCTGATTAGCCAAAAAACACACTGCATATAAAAGGTTCCGCATAGCGGAGCCTTTATTTTAGTGGGCGCTGGAAGGTTTAACAACAGCCGGGAGGAAGTTTAATGCTATTTTCAGGTAGGCTGTAAGTTTCGGGCCGTAGGTTTCGCGCTGACCGTAAAATGCGTCGGTGTGGCCGGACGTCACTGGCCAGAATTCCTTAGGTTCTTTCGCGGCCTTAAAAAGTTTTCTGCTTTGCCTGAACGGAACTATCGGGTCTAGTTTTGAATGGATGAAGAGCTTCGGGCAGTTAATTTTAGAGATATAGTCCGAGGGTGAATATTTACCCGTGACCCCCACCCAGGGGATCCATGAGAAAGGCCAACTCCACCAACTGCGCCTCAGTGCGGCAGAGGCGACGCTTTTGTAAGAATAAAAAGTTCCTTCCAAAATCATCGCTGCAGGTTTAAACCCCGACTCAGCCACAGCCGCCACGGCTATAGCTCCGCCCAGGCTCTGCCCGAACACTATCATCCTGCCTGGTTCAGCTCCCGGCAGTTTGGCCGCCTGCTCCAGGGCCGCTATGCCGTCCTGGACAAGTCCGCCCAGTTCAGGCCTCCCGCCAGACGCCCCGTAGCCCCTATAGTCGAAAACAAAAACATTAAACCCTTCACGGGCCAGCCAGGCGGAGTACGGAAAATGCGCCGTCATATTCTGCGCGTTACCATGAAAATGTATTATTGTCGCAAGCGGCGGACCCGCCGGAGGAAAAAACATCCCCGTAAGTTCCGTCCCGTCGCCGGATTTGAATTTTATGACTTCATACTTTATCCCGTCCGCTGCCGGATCGGAAAAGATATTTTTTGAAGGCTGAAAGAACAAATGCGTGCAACCAACCATCGTTATTGTCAATATTGATATAAGAACTATATTGAATTTCATATGTTAAGTGGCGAGTGAATAGTGATTAGTGGCGGGGCAGAGCAAAGACGTTGTAATACCATCAACCAATAATTTGTTTTGCGCTACACTTCGCACTCGCCACTAACCACTGTTGCTATGGCGCGAACAGGTACTGGTGAAAATACACGCCGCACTCCTGAACTTTACCGCGCCAGGCGTATTCCAGTCGCGCGGAACTATTCTTAGCCAGGTTTAAAGAAACCGCTGCCGACCCGGCCCAAAGCGGCCTGGTGTCGCCAAAGGCGTAACTGATATAGCGCGCCTCGATCAAGCTTCGCAGCCGGCCTGTTTCGGCCAGCACGCCCGCCTTTAAGCCGGCGCCGGCGCGCCAGTTCGCGTCAAGAGCCGGACCGAAAGCGCTGTCCGCTTCAGCCAGAACATACCAGACCTGGCGCAGCGGAAGCTGAAATTCCACCGCCAGTCCGGAACCAGCGTTCATCGCCCACACAGCCGCCCGACCGCTCTGTCGCCCGGTTTCATCAGCCTGCTCGATGCCGGCAGAAATTTCCCAGGAGGGACGCCGCACCCAGTCGTCCCAAGGATTTAAGCTCATCACTTTTGCCAGCCTGCCCTCTTTCATGTAAAGACGATTGTAGCGGGGTTCATGCCTCAGGCGGAAAGAGCCCATCTCAAGCACGGCGTCGGGCAGATAACCCGTGGGATCGTCCAAGAGGTCCTGCACGGCAAAGCGGCCGCGCACTTCATAAGCGGGGCCGTTTTTAAGCGAGACCAGTCCCGCGCCCAGGCGCAGGCTTTCATGCGCCTCTAAAATTGAAGCCGGCCGCTCCGGCCCGCCGAAAAAAGTGAACTGCTGTCCCAGGGGGGCGCGCTCCGCCAGGAGGGGGTCGGTGCGGTTATCAAGCTCTATTTTCCCGATGCGTCGCGCGTAAAAGCGCCAGCTCAGGTAATCCACCGCGGCTTCGAGCACTGCCGCTTTGCGCGAAGGGAGGGAGGCGCGCAGTTTTTCAAGCTCCGCGCTCTGGTCACCGCGCGCCAGCTCAAGCACGGAAGCCTTTTCGCCCGGGGAGAGCTGACCTCTCTTCCATTCCACTATTTTCCAAAGCGAAGGCCGCCAGCCCGGCGCTGAGGACGGGGAGGCCCGAAGCGCGGCCTTGGCAGTGTCGGACGGTATAACCCAAATATGGAAGCGCCGCGAAAGATCAAGCTCCGGCTTTACAATATCCAGCAGCGGCATCAGCTGCCAGGAGCAGTTGCGGGTGAAAAACAGATAAGGAAAAGCGGCCTTGCCGAGTTCCCAGCCGTGTCGCAGCAAGCGGTCAATTTCCTCCGAAGTCAGGCTGAGGGGGAATTCCCATAAGTCCCGGTTCTCTATATTGTGATATTCCTGTATTTTCAGATAATACGGAATGGTTGAGAACTGGCCCGGATAAGCGCCCACGAGCCCCTTGATCGCGAAAAGAAATCCGTTCTCGGCGTCAGCGGTCGCGGCGTAGTTTATGGTGTAATCCAGCAAATCCGCGCCAACAGCCCCGCGCTTGTGCAGACGGAGAAAGGTGTGGCCGTACAGCGTTGAAGGATTATTAAGGTAGCCGGCGGCAAAAAGCAGGCTTACCGATTCCGTATCAAGTCCCGCTTTCCAGTCCTCAAAGGAACTGCAAACTTTAAGAGGGGAATCTGAGTCTTTAACCGCAAGTTTGGCGCGCAGCCAGCGATAGCGCTCCGGAAAGCGGCATTCCGGACTATCGTCGTCAGGGCCCTCAAAAAAAAGTCCGTCCACGGCGGCTTCCAGTTCAAGCTTCGGACTGATATTGCCCCATTTTGAGAGGAAGAAATTATTATTAACGGAGGGACTTCGGTAGCCGCCCAGGAGGTTTTTCTCGTAATAAAGGAGCCGCAGCCAATACGGATCCGTCCAGGCTGCGGCCTTAAGGGCGGATTGCCTGAGGGTTAGGCGCTGTAATTCTTTTTCCGGGGCCAGGGCGCGGACCGAAGGTGTCAGCAGCAGGATCAGAAATAAAAAACAGGCCGGAGGTTTGAATGCTCCGGCCCATTTGTGTTTCATTACTTATATCCGCGCTTACAGGCTGGTAACAAGCCTGTTGATCTCGGTAACAGCGGTCTTCGCGTTATTGGCAGCGAAGATGGTGGTGTGGTTCTTCTGCAGGAGCTCGGTGAACTTCCCGGTGGTCTCAGGAGTAAAGCCGTAGAGCTTGGCCAGGTTGGTCACGTATTCGCCCTTGCCGGACGCTACTTCGCGGGACAGGTCCTTGTAGTTGGCTTCAATGAAACTCTCGCGGGCCATGGACAGCTTTACCAGACCCTTATTGTTGCAGCCTGAGGTGCCGAAGGTTATACCGAAGGTCTGACTGCCGAAGGTGCCGTTGGTGGTGGCCGCGAGTACCTGCGTCATGTCATTGCTCTTGAACGCCAGACTTCCGAGGCCGCAGCCTGCGCTGCCGTAGTCCGCCGCGAAAGCCGTAGCGCCGAAGGCAACGACAGCTACCGCTGATATGATTACTTTTTTCATTCTTTTATCTCCCCTTAATTCTGATTTACCTCACAAATTTTGCAACTTAACGAAGCCCGTTGTCAACGACATTCATCACACCTCTTATTTCGTCAAAACCGTTCAAGCGCGGCAGGGGGGCAACAGCTCCTAATGCAGTCCTATTTTGCATTCATGGGTCTTAGTGTATTCGTCCAGCGAAAGTTTCTCGTGTTCCTTGTAGGCCGCGGTCCTTTTGGAGAGCAGGTCAAAATTGGTCAGATGCGCGTCGAACATCGGGCCGTCCACGCAGGCGAATTTAGGCTTGCCTCCCACTTCCACGCGGCAGCAGCCGCACATGCCCGTGCCATCCAGCATGACGGGGTTTAGGCTGGCGAAACTAGGGGTCTTGTAAGGGCGCGAAGTTTCCGCCACAAATTTCATCATTATGATGGGCCCGATTGTGAAGATGGCGTCTATTTTCTCGCCCCTATCATAAAGCGTTTTCATCGCGTCCGTGACCAGGCCTTTAGTTCCGGCCGAACCATCGTCAGTGGTTACGATGACGGAATCGGAAATGCGCCTCATATCGTCCTCAAGTATCAGCAGATCTTTGGACCGGGCCCCGAGTATGGAGATGATCTTATTGCCGGCTTCTTTGAAAGCTCTGGCTATCGGATATAGCTCAGCTATGCCGACGCCGCCGCCGACCCCCAGGACAGTGCCGTATTTCTTTATCTCCACCGGCGTGCCCAACGGGCCAGTCACGTCCATAAACGATTCGCCGGCCTTCATGGCGTTAATTTCAGTTGTGGATTTGCCCAGACTCTGTATAATCAGCGTGATAGTTCCCTTTTTTGCGTCCCAATTCACCAGAGTCACCGGAATGCGCTCGCCGCCTTCTCTGGCGCGCAGGATCACAAAGTGTCCGGCCTTCGCCTTGTTGGCGATTAGGGGGGCGTAGATCACATGCGTTGAAATGGCGGTGGAGAGGTCTTCTTTTACCACTATCTTATAGAGATTGTCGGTAGAGTAAATATTTTTATTCATATCTTTCACCTTTTATCGCGTTACTTTGATCTTGCCCAGCAGGTATTGGTGCATGGCTTGGGCCGCGGCTTTTCCGTCTTTCATGGCTAAAAGCACGGTGGCGCCGCCGCGCACGACATCGCCGCCGGCATAGATGCCTTCCAGCGAGGTCTTTCCGGCCGCGTCGGCTGTGATACAATTCCACTTATTCACTGCCAGCCCCGGAGTTGTCTGCTGGATGATAGGATTGGGGCTTGACCCTATGGCCACCACCAGACTGTCAGCCTCCATGTAAAATTCGGAACCTTTCATGGGCACGGGCTTGCGGCGGCCTGACGCGTCAGGCTCACCCAGTTCCATGCGGATGCATTTAACACGCTTTAACCGGCCCTGCCCGTCTCCTTCCAGCTCCACCGGCGCGGTCAGGAAATCGAACTTTATGCCCTCTTCCATGGCGTTCTCTACTTCCTCTCCTCTGGCCGGCATTTCGGCACGGGTGCGGCGATACATCACCGTGACGCTTTCAGGCTCAAGGCGCATGGCGCAGCGGGCGGAATCCATGGCGGTATTGCCGCCTCCAACCACTATGACTTTTTTACCGATGTAATATGGCGTGTCCGCCGCGGGAAACTTATAAGCCTGCATAAGGTTGATGCGGGTGAGAAATTCGTTGGAGCTGTAAACGCCCACAAGGTCCTCTCCGGCGCAGTTCATGGGGCTGGGCAGTCCGGCTCCGGAACCGATATAAACAGCGTCAAAGTCACGCTTAAGCTCTTCCACGGTAAGCGTCTTGCCTATCAGCACATTCTTAAAAAGCTTGACTCCCATCTTACGCAGGTTCTCAACTTCAGCCTTGACCACTTCGCGCGGCAGCCGAAAAGTCGGGATGCCATAGCTTAACACGCCGCCGAATTCGTGCAGGGCTTCAAACACGGCAACCTCGTGACCTTTCTTGCGCAATTCTGCCGCTACGGCCAGCGAAGTCGGCCCCGATCCCACACAGGCCACCTTAAAACCCGTGGATGGCGCGCATTCCGGGAGAGTGGTAAGGTTATTTTTCCTGACATGGTCGGCCACGAAGCGCTCCAGCCGGCCTACCGAGACGGGACCGAACTTTTCTTTCATTACACAGGCGTCTTCACAATAGGTTTCCTGTGGGCAAACCCGGCCGCAGATAGCCGGGAAAAGACTGGTTTCGAAAATTTTGGAAGCGGCGCCCTGTATGTCTTCCCTGTAGACCAGGTCTATAAATTCGGGGATTTTAATGTTTACCGGACAAGCAATCTCACATGGCCTGGTCTTGCAGTTTAGGCAGCGGGCGGCCTCAGTTACCGCTTCTTCCAGGCTGAAACCGAGGGCCACCTCATTGTAGTTATTCTTGCGTGCCGCGGGGTCCTGGTGGGGGCCGTGATTCTGCTTAATGGACGGCGTGGGTTTTTTCGGTTTATTCTCCAGGGGCATGACTCGTTCCTCTCTTCAATAAAATAAATCGCACTATTATATATAAGTATACTAAAAATCCTTAGTACTGCTTAAATCCTGCCACAGAACTGCCACGCCGCTCAAAAATGCTATACTATCAGCATATTCCGCAGTGCACATAATTCAGGGAAACCAAAAATAACAGGAGAACAAACATAATGTCTAAGAATATGGTCGCAATGGACGGAAACACAGCCGCTGCTTACGTGGCTCACAAAACCAACGAAGTTATAGCGATTTATCCTATAACCCCTTCTTCCGTAATGGGGGAACTGTCCGATATCTGGTCCGCCAAGGGCGACAAGAACATCTGGGGAACCATCCCTTCAGTCATTGAGATGCAGTCGGAGGGAGGCGCTTCCGGGGCCGTGCACGGCGCCCTTACAGCCGGCGCTCTTACAACCACTTTCACCTGTTCTCAGGGTCTGCTGCTGATGATCCCGAACATGTTTAAAATTGCCGGCGAGCTGACCAGCACGGTATTCCATGTCAGCGCCCGCGCGCTCGCGACGCACGCCCTCTCAATATTCGGCGACCACGGCGACGTAATGGCCGTGCGCCAGACCGGCTGGGCCCTGCTGGCGTCCGCCAATCCTCAGGAAGCCATGGACTTCGCGCTGATCTCCCAGGCCGCTACGCTTAAGGCGCGCATACCGTTCATGCATTTCTTTGACGGCTTCCGCACCTCCCACGAGCTGAATATGGTAGAGGAGCTCTCTCCGGAAGTAATGCGCGGCATGATCAGCGAAAAGCTGATAGCCGAGCATAAAGCCCGCGGCCTCAACCCCGAACACCCCGTTCTGCGCGGCACCGCCCAAAACCCCGATGTGTTCTTCCAAAGCCGCGAGGCCTGTAATAAATTTTACACCGCCGTGCCCGCGATAGTGAAAGATGCTATGGCGCAATTCGGGAAACTGACCGGCCGCAATTACGGTCTGTTCGACTATGTGGGAGCCCCGGACGCGGACAAAGTGGTAATAGTGATGGCTTCCGGAGCGGATACCGTAGAAGACACCGTAAATTATCTGATAAAAAATTCCAACGCCAAAGTGGGCGTACTTAAGGTGCGCCTCTACAGGCCCTACTCCGAAGCGGACTTCATAAAAGCTCTGCCGAAAACCGTTAAAAGCATTGCCGTACTCGACCGCACCAAAGAGCCCGGCTCTATAGGCGAGCCCCTGTTCCAGGACGTGGTTACAGCCTGCGCCAACGCCTTTAAGTCCGGCGCGCTGAAAGAACTTCCCGTCATCATCGGCGGCCGCTACGGCCTCGGCTCCAAGGAATTCACCCCTGCTATGGTAAAAGCCGTAATAGAAAACCTGACCACCGCCAAACCCGTTCACGGTTTCACCGTGGGCATTAAAGACGACGTGACGAATCTAAGCCTTTCCTATGACGCTAACTGGACCACTGAGCCGGCGGATATATTCCGCGCGCTGTTCTTCGGCCTGGGTTCGGACGGCACAGTAGGCGCAAACAAGAACACCATAAAAATAATCAGCGAAGAGACCGGCCAGTACGCGCAAGGCTACTTCGTATACGATTCCAAGAAAGCCGGCTCAATGACCGTATCTCACGTGCGCTTCGGCAAAAACTATATACGAGCGCCTTACCTTGTATACAAAGCCAAGTTCATCGGTTGCCACCAGTTCAGCTTCCTGGAGAAATACGAGATGCTGGATAAGGCTGAAAACAACGCGGTATTCCTTATCAATAGCCCGTTTGAAGCCGGCGAGGTCTGGGACAAGATGCCGGTGGAAGTGCAGGACGCCATAATTAAGAAGGGCCTTAAGGTCTACGTCATCAACGCGTCCAAGATAGCCGAGGAAACCGGCATGGGCGGACGTATCAATGTGATCATGCAGACCGCCTTCTTCGGCATCTCCGGAGTGCTGCCGAAAGACGAAGCCATCGCCGCCATCAAGCAGTCCATAAAAAAGACCTACGCGAAAAAAGGCGATGAGGTGGTAAATCAGAACTTCGCGGCCGTCGACAAGACCCTTGCCGCAATACAGGAAGTAAAAGTGAGCGGCCTGACCTCAAAGATCAAGCGCGCCTGTATCGTGGAGGGCTTCCCGCCCTTCGTGCGGGACACGCTGTGCGAGATGATGGCCTTCCGGGGAGATCAGCTGCCCGTGTCAGCCATGCCCATTGACGGAACCTTTCCTACCGCCACCTCGCAGTACGAGAAGCGCAATATCGCGCTTGAATCTCCCGTCTGGGATGAAGCGCTGTGCATACAGTGCGGCATCTGCTCGCTGGTCTGTCCCCACGCCTCCATCCGCGTAAAGGCTTACGACGGAGCGGAGCTCGCGAAAGCTCCAAAAACCTTCAAGTCGGCGGAAGGCCGCGTCGCCCTCAAGGGCCTCAAGTTCACCACTCAGGTGGCCGTGGAAGACTGCACAGGCTGCGGCGCCTGCGTCTACAACTGCCCCGCCAAGGAAAAGAAAGAGGGAAAGGAAACCGGCCGCAAAGCTATCAACCTCGCCCCGCAGTTCCCGCTGCGCGAGAACGAGCGCGGAAATCTGAAGTTCTTTCTGTCCCTCAAGGATCTGGGCTCGGCTAAAGTCAACCGCAACACCGTGCAGGGCAGCCAGCTGGTGCGCCCCCTGTTTGAGTTTTCCGGCGCCTGCGGCGGCTGCGGAGAGACGCCGTATGTCAAATTGATAACGCAGCTGTTCGGCGACCATATGACCGTGGCCAACGCGACAGGCTGCTCGTCCATCTACGGCGGAAACCTGCCCACCACACCTTACTGCGTGCGTGAAGACGGGCGCGGCCCGGCGTGGTCTAATTCACTGTTTGAAGATAACGCCGAGTTTGGCCTGGGCATGCGGCTCGCGTACGACAAGATGGGGGAGGAAGCCCGCGAGACGCTCACCGTCATGAAGAGCGGCTCCTTAAAACCTCAGGTCGCTTTGGCCGAAGAAATACTTAACGCCAAACAGGAAGACTGGGTGGCGATAGAGCAGCAGCGCGGCCGCGTGGCCGACCTTAAACAAGCTCTCTCCGCAGTGGGCGGAGAGCAAGCCGCGCGCATGCTGACCCTGGTAGATTACCTCATAAAGAAATCGGTCTGGATACTGGGCGGAGACGGCTGGGCTTACGACATAGGCTACGGCGGCCTTGATCACGTGCTCGCTACCAACCGCAAAGTGCGCGTCATGGTGCTGGACACTGAAGTTTATTCAAACACCGGCGGTCAGATGTCCAAGTCCACGCCTTTGGGCGCGGTCGCACAGTTCGCGGCCGGCGGTAAGCTGCTGCCCAAAAAAGACCTCGGCATGATCTGCATGACCTACGGAAACATCTACGTGGCCCAGATAGCCATGGGCGCAAACTACCAGCAGACTGTTAAAGCTCTGGCGGAAGCCGAAGCTTTTGACGGCCCGTCTATAGTTATTGCCTACAGCCACTGCATAGCGCACGGCATAGACATGGGTTCCGGCATGAACGAACAGAAGAAGGCCGTTGCCTCGGGCCGCTGGCCTCTCTACAGGTTCAACCCGGCGCTGAAGGCGCAGGGAAAGAACCCTCTGACCATCGACAGCCCCGCGCCCACCATCCCGGTGTCGGACTTTATGATGGGCGAAAACCGCTTCAAGAGCCTGCATAAGTCCAATCCTGAAGTGGCCGCCCGCCTTATGAAGCTGGCTGAGGAAGAATACAAGTGGCGCCTCAGCGTCTATCGGCAGCTGGCGGAGATGCACTGCGAAACCCCCAAAGTTGAGGAGAAAGTAGCGGCTTAAGGGATCGGTCAGCGCATATAAACTGGCACACATAACGACAGAGGGCGGAAACCGAAAGGTCCCGCCCTCTTTCTTTTGCGTGGGCCTTTTAGCACACCTGCCCAATAAAATTTAGTCGGTCAACAATTTGGCCAGAGGCTGCCGGAGAACCGGAACGCGAAATCAGGGTGGACTTTGCCGCAGTTTGCTTGGCTATCGGACACTGCATGCGTCGAGCACACCGTGCTCGCCCTTCCGGAGCGCGCCCAGTGTCGCAGGGCTCCACCCGCTCGGCGCGCTTACGCAAGCGCCGAACGAAAGCAGTGTCCGTAGCAAACCTCTGGTAGCCCAGTCCACTCCGGTACGGTTTCGCTTATCCGGTTCCCCGTCATCCGCGCTGTCTGATTGGGGTTCGCCTTCGCGTTACAACAAACAACATAGTACCCTTAATTTAGATAAAGCATAATTAACCAATCTCTGCTCACTCCATCTTTACGGTAAGGGGTGACAGACATGGGTTGAATCGGGTCGAGGGGTGCGAAGCACAATTCAGTGAACAGGCAACCGGCGCGAAGGCCGCCTGTTGGCCATAGGCCCTGTTGCGGCACGCCCATAGCTCAGTCGTCGGGCCGGCCGCAGGCCCGATGGGCCCCATGGCTGGCAGGACCCCGGCATAGCTTATAGCCTATAGCGCTGCGGCTAAGCCTTTGATCCCCAGCAGGAGGTACCAAAACCCAGCGATGCCCAGGGTCAGGCGGCCTATATTTTTAAGTCTCTCAGTAATGAAGGGAGTCGGAGCTATGGCGGGAAGGATGAGGATTGAAGTGGCTGTAAAGAACCCGGTGAAGTAGAACATCCCGGCTGTCATATCGGATAGCTCCACCAGCCGCACGAAAGCCGCGATAAAAGGAGGGCAGACGTTGATCCCGGTCATAAAGCCGAGGGCCAGGGGTATCCTTTTGTAAAAAGGGCTGAAGCGCATCACGCACCCCTTACCTGGATGGCCGCCCCGACTGGTAAACAGGAAAGCCAGCATGGCAAGGGCGGTCAGCAGCATAGCCAGCGGGGCCACCCAGTTCGGAAGATACGGTTTATAAGCTTTGCCGATAAGAGTGGAAACAACGGCGAATAGAAAATAGGCGATAAAGCGCCCGGATAGGAATTCCAGAAATATGTCGAAATTTGTTTTCCAGACCTTATCCCCCTCGCTCAGGAGATAGGGCACCAAGGCCGGCAGGCATGATGTTAAGCAATAGAAGCCGGTTGAAAGCCCGAGAATAAAACCTTCGGATAAGATAGAAAGCATATAACAAAAGTGATAAGTGATAAGTGATAAGTGATAAGTGATAAGTGGTTAGTCGCGAAAGATACATCCAAAAAGACTGACGCTACCTTTTTCATACTTTTCAGTATGATGTCGCTATCCGCCTTAAAAGGTCCAATATATCTTTCAGCGCCGCGGGGGCGAACAGGGCGCCGAATGTTCCTCCGGTCACAAGGGCGGAAAAAACTAGAAAACTTTCAGGATTTAACAGGCGTCCAAACCCGGTTTTAACATCCCTGACCTTCAGCCCGAACACAGAATACCGGAATCCTCCGGACGGACAGGTCGCCAGGCATTCTCCGCAAAGGTTGCAGTAGGCGGACACTTCCGGCTTGCCGTCATGACCGGCCCTGATAGCGCACATGGGGCAGGAATCAAAGCACTCCGAACAGGCATTGCATTTCCCCTCGTCCACCACCACCCGAAACGGGTTCAGGCGACCCCAGAAAGCCTGCCAGGCACCGAACGGGCACAGGAACGAGCAGAAAGTGCGCTTTTTTGTCAGGAGCGGCCCGGCTAACAGGACGATGAGGGCGAACAGCATCAGCCCAAGCTGCGCCTTGCGTATCAAGGCGTCGCCGGGATCCAGGAACGCGGCAGTCATTTTCAGCGGGCAAAGCCACAAACAATAAACCGGCAGCATGTAGGCCAGGGAAATGAGCAGCAGAAAGATAAGCAGCGCGGCCGGAAAGTCTCTGAATTTTCCTGCCAGCACTCCTACTTTTACAAGCGCTTTCTTAGGCAGAGCTGAAAGCCCGTCATCTATGCCTCCGTAGAAGCAAGCCCATGAACACCACGCCCGGCCTATCACAAGAGTAAAAAAAAGCCACGCGAAGGCCAGGCTTAAAGGACCCCACAGCCGCCAGTCCCCGCTCATCAGGGCCAGATATTGCTGATACATATAATTAAAGAAGGACGAAGCTATGGCAATATGACAAAACGGCGTATCCTTAAAACAGGACGCGTCAAAGATCTTTGACAGCAGGCTGAGCTTAAAATGGACGAGAAAAGAGAGGGCCAGGCCGGAAAAAAATATCCTCCTGTAAAAAGAAACCCTGCGGGTATAAAAAATCAAAAAAGCGGCGAGCGCCGTAAACACCGACCAGGCGGCGGGATAAAAAGCGTTTAATTCCGCGCCGGTTATGTGGCGGGAAAAGAACGCGACCGGGCCGAACACGGCCACGCAAAACGCCAGCGCCGGAAGAAAATTTATCCTATCGGTCAAATATGATTTTATATGGATTCTCATCGCGACAATAGTATAATATCAAAAATATGCCCGCTTTTTTCCTGCTTGGACTGTTTTCTCTTCTCACGCAGGTCTTCGCCCTGAAAGAACTTTCCGGCCTTCTCACCGCCCACGAAGCAGCCTTAGGTCTGGGGTTGTCGGCCTGGCTGCTCTGGACAGCGGCGGGTATGGCGCTGGCCTTGAAGAATCCCGCGCTCACCCGCGCGCTTGAGGGGCCAAAAGGCTTTTTATCGGCCTGCGTCTTTTTCGCGTTCGCCTCCGGCGTGAACCTTATCCTCCTTAAAAAAGCGGGGTTCCTTTTAAAGCCGGGGCTCGCCGCCGGCTTATTAGAGCTGATCATGTACAGTTTCCTGCTGACCTTGCCCGCCGCGCTGGCCGGAGGCATGTGCCTGGCCAGGGGCCTTTCGGAAAAGCGCCTGGCCTTTTACCGCGCTGAGGGCTTCGGAGCGGCCGCCGGCGGCCTGTTGACTTTACTGCATGCCGTTTTTTTCCCGGGCACCGACCCGCTGCTTATCCTCGGCGCGGCCGCGCTGGCTCTTATCTTTTCCGCGCCCGGAGTGTCTTTAACCGGCGGCCGCAAACTGGCGCCCGCGGCGCTGGCGGGCTTATTATTTTTCGGCGGGACCCGCCTTGAACCGCCGTTCGCGCTTCCCGGTTATTTTGCCGGAGCTTCCGCCTACGCGCGCACCACCGGTTCAAGAATGGCGTTTATGGATGCCGCCGGGCAGAAGACTTTTATTGAAGACGGCTCCGTGTTGATCCAGACACCGCTGACAGAGCAGTCCGAGATCTCGGTCCAACTGCCGCTGCTCGCCCATAAAAATCCGGAAAACATACTTTTTATCGGCCCGGCCGGCCTGCTGCTGGCCCGCGAAGCGCAAAAACATCATCCCAAAAGCGTAACTGTTTGCGATCCCGACCGGTTCCGCGCGGCCTTCATCCTGGAACGCTCGAATCCCGGCCTAAAGGACGCGCGAATAGACCGGACGGACGCCCGGATCCTGCTTGGCTCACGGCAGAAAACTTACGACATAATCTTCCAAACTGTCCCCGAGCCGCTTAACGCCGCGGCAAACCGGTATTTTACCGTTGATTTTTTTCGAGAGGCCGGACGAGCGCTCAAAAAAGACGGCATTCTGGTTTTCACCCTGCCTTTCTCGGAAAATTATCTTCCGCCAGAGCGCGCCTATTTCGCCGCTTCGATACTCGCCTCCGCCTCCGCCGCCTTTAAATACGTGGAAATGACTCCCGGAGGAACCCTGACGGCGCTGGCCTCCGACTCCCCTATAGATCTCGCGCCCGAAGCGCTGGCGCGGCGCTACGCGCAAAGAAAAGTCACAAACATCTACGCGACGCCCTCCGCTTTTCCTTTCCTCCTGGACCCGTACCGCCGGAGCTGGGCCGCAGCCACGCTGGGCAGGATAAAGACCCCTCCGATCAACACTGATCTGAACCCCGTAGCGTACTTTTATCTGTGGAAAATGTGGCTGACGATGTTCGTTTCGCCCGGAACGCTTACAGGCCTGGCGCTGATGGCCGCGGCCTTCGCGCTGCTATTAAACCGCCTGCCGCGGCCGGCTGAATTACTGAAGAATAAGGAAGCCGCCGGAGTTTTTCTGGCCGGCTTCTGGGCGATGGGATTTGAAGTGGTCTGCCTTTTCATGTTCCAGACCTCAAGCGGGCAATTGACCTGGAAACTGGGGATGCTTTTTGCGGGCTTCATGGCGGGATCGGCGGCCGGGGGCCGCGTCTTAAAGAATTTTTCCAGTGCGGCGGCGCGCGGCGGCGCCCTCATAATGGGACTCGCGCTGACAGCCGGGCTTTACGCCTTCTCTCCGCGGCTGGCGGGTTTATCCCCGGTGGCGTCGTTCCCTCTTTTTATGGCTTTACTTTTCTGCGGTGGAGCGGTACTGGGCGGGTATTTCGCGGCCTCCTCCGGCAGGGAGGATGGCCGCGTCGCGGGGCTTTATTATTCGGATCTGCTTGGCGCCGCGCTGGGCGCTTTCATTTTTTCCGCCGCGATAATTCCGCTGGCCGGTTTGCGCGCGTCGCTGATCTGGGCCGCCGCGGCGCTTGCGGCCGGGGCTGCGCTCGCGCTTTACTCTTTAAAAGAATCCACGGTGAAAATATAGAGTTCTGTTTTTTTATCCTGCCAGCAGTTCCGTTCCAGCCCAGCCTTCTGCGAGCACAATTCGCTTAAGAAATCTTCTTTGCCCGGGATCTGCTCCCAGACCTGCGGCAGGAATAATCCCGAGCGGCCGTCCCGCGCCGCGACCACCCCGTGCTCGCCGGGCTTTATCGCTTTGGCGTCGGTAATTTTTTCAAGGCGGGAAAGAATGGAAATCTCAACTTTCACTCCTTCCAATTCAGGTTTCTTAAGCGGCTGGAATCGCGAATCATGAAAGGCGGCGCTTTCGGCGGCAAAATCCACCGCGGCAAACAGCGGCATGCGCGGCTCAATAGTGCCGACGCAGCCTCTGAGCCTCCCCCCCTCGGTAAGGGTCACAAAAACCGCAGCCGGCAGATTCAGGAACGCCCCGGCTGAGGAAAGAGCGGGCGTTTTTCCGGAGGGCTCAAAACCTCTGGCGACAGCCGCCCTGGCGGCGGCCAGCAATGACTGCCGCTGGTCTGTGGTGAAATTCATTTTATACGGGCTAGCTTTTTCTTTAACGACAAAAGCTCCCGCCAGATATCCGACCACCCGCTCGGCCGGGGAATCCACAGGGTTAGCGTCGTAAGAATCGGCGTATTTAAGGGCGACGAACTCCGCCGGGGCTATCTCCTTGACAGCGGATAGGGCCGCGGTAAGGGCGGCTTCGCCGCAGGCGCAGGTCGCGAGGCCGGGCACGCCGCGCGATAAAAGAACGCGGTTCGTGAGCTGAAAATAGCCGGGATCCATGGTCTTTAAGGCGAGTTCCAGCGCTCCGTCCACCAGCCGGGCGTCTTCATGTTTTGGATAGTGGGAGAGGTCGGTGGAAACTACCAGCAGGGCCTTTCTGCCCTTTAACTTTTTGCCGATTATCCGCCCGATAGCCGCGAGGTCTTCGGGATTATCGGTATTAAGGACCGCCGGCAGTATCTTAAATGGTTTTTTAAGGCGGCGCTGAAGGAACGGAAGCTGAACCTCAATGGAATGCTCGTTGGCGTGCGCTGCGGGCAAGTCTTCAAAAAGAGGACTGGCTTTTATCAAATCCGCAGCCAGCTTTTCATCAACCGGTATACGGCCTAAAGGTGTTTCGAAATAACCTTTAGCCAGCAGGGCCGCCCCTCTGACCCGCATAGTATGACCGACTCCCAGAATGACTACGAGGTCGTAATCGGCGCTTATGGTTTTATAGGCGAAGGCCGCAACCCGGCCTGAAAAAGAATACCCAGCGTGCGGGACCACGACGCCCAGGACTTTGGCAGGAAGATCAGAGGATCGGAGGGACAAAGGATTGGCCGCCGCCAGGGCTTCGTCTATGAATACGGAGAGAGCTTGTTTATCGGCGGGATAAAATTGCCCGGCGAAGCGCGCATCGCGCGCGGCCCCCGCCGAACATAAGCACAAAAAGACGGCCACAAATATCAGCGCGGTATTTTTCATATTTCCCCCTATTCTCACCAGATACCGGGTATCTTGGTTCCGTCGTGAGGGCAGCGACCGCCGGTGGGCGTCAGTTGGTTTTCCTGCACGGCGTAGCCGTAACGCTTTATAAGTATCCGCCCGCAGACGGGGCAATAGGTATTCTCGCCCTCATGACCGGGGATATTGCCGACATAAACATATTTAAGGCCCTGCTTCATGGCCGCGTTACGCGCCCATGTCAGAGTTTCCACCGGAGTGGCGCCGATATTCGCCACCTGGTAATTTGGAGCAAAACGCGAAAAAAAAAGCGGCACATCCGCCCCCAGATCCTTTTTTATCCAGGCGATCATGTCAGCCATACTTTCCCGCCCGTCGTTTAAGCCCGGCACCACCAGGTTAACTATCTCAAACAACACCCCGTTTTTTTTCAGCGTCAAAAGCGTCTGTTTGACCGGCCACAAACCGCCTCCGGTATAATCGCGATAAAATTTTTCATTAAAACCTTTCAGGTCTATCTTCACCACATCCATATATTTCAGAAGCTGCTCCAGCGGCTCCCTGTTTATATAGCCGGCGCTGACCATGACATTCTTCAGGCCTTTTTGCCGGGCAAGGCGGGCGGTGTCGTACATGTATTCGTAGAAGACCGCCGGCTCGGAGTATGTATACGCGATGGACCTGGAGTGCGTGGCCAGGGCGTAAGAAACGATCTCTTCCGGTGAAAGGGTGGCGATTTCCTTCTGTTTCAGTTCGCCGTAAACGCGGCCGGTATCGGGCGCAACTTTTATATCCAGGCGCTCCGGAACCAGCGTTGTTCTGGCGGCCTGTTCCGGGTAGATCTGAGAGATCTCCCAGTTCTGGCAACCTTTACAACGCAAGTTACAACCCGGCGAGGCCAGGGAATAAATAAGGCTGCCGGGGTAAAGATGATAGACGGGTTTTTTTTCCACGGGGTCCAGATGCACGGAGACCGCCTTGGAATAGACAAGGGTTTTTATCCTGCCTCCGTAATTTATACGCGCCTTGCAGCGGCCGCGCGCGCCCTCCGGCAGGAAACACTTAAAAGGGCACAGCTTGCACTGCACCCCGTTGCAGACGGAAACGGAGAACCGGCCGTCCCGGACCCAGGGGTTATCGGTCGGCACAAGCTTGGAGAATGTGGCGGGAGGAGGATAGAAGGCCAGAAACGCGGCGGCGCAAAGGCTTAAAACCGCCGCGCAGACGGATATAGCAAGCGCTAAATTGCGGCTTTTATTTTCCTGAACCATTATTTACCAGCGCTTAGTTTATTTTTTCTGATCCGGGGTCATTGTGTGTTTTACCGGATATGGCGTGCCGCGCGTAAAAATCAACTATTATCTTCCACGCCTCGGCGGCGGTGTCGGCGAATTGAAAGAGATCCAGATCCTCATAGGAGATATACCCCCACTTGGCCATATTCCTGAAATCCATGACATCGTTCCAATACTTTCTGCCGAACAAAATGATCGGCAGACGCCGCTTCTTGCCGGTCTGAACCAGGGTGAGCACTTCAAAAAGTTCATCCATGGTGCCGAAACCGCCGGGGAAAGCGACCAGAGCGCGGGCCCGCATAACGAAATGCATTTTCCGGACCGCGAAATAATGGAAACGGAAACAAAATTCCGGCGACACATAAGGATTGGGGCCCTGTTCCTGCGGCAGAGTGATATTAAGACCTACGCTTCTGGAACCGGCCTCGTAGGCGCCGCGATTAGCGGCTTCCATGATGCCGGGGCCGCCGCCGGTGACTACGGTAAGCTTGGTGCCACCCAGTGAGCCCTGTTCCGCCACCAGCTTAGTGAGTTTGCGCGCCTCTTCGTAATACTTGGCGGAGTGCATGAGTCTTTTGGCGGTTATGATCTTGGCTTTAAGAGCCGCGTCCTTAGGGTTTTTGCGGGCCATCCGGCGCAGATCCTCCAGGCGGGAAACGGATTCCTCCTGGCTCCAGATACGGGCGCTGCCGAAAATGACAACCGTGGCTTTTACTCCGGCTTCGCTGAGCGCCATCTCGGTTTTAAGGAGTTCAAGCTGCAGCCTGACAGGCCGCAGTTCGTCTTTGCTTAAAAAAGAAGCGTCGGTGTAAGCTTTTCTGTAAGCGTGAGACTTAGTGAGTTTAAGCGACTGCTGCTCAAGATTTATTTTTTTAGGCACGATTTCTCCTGTAGAATGACTATTAGCCTGAAAACCGCAGTTACAGCGTTACTATCACGCTATTTGTTTTTTTCCAACCACCTGCTTATACCGTCCGCCATTTTCACGGAAGAAAGGCCCAGGTCGTCATAAAGTTCGTCCGGACGGCCCTGCTCTATATAGCGGTCCGGAATGCCAAGCCTCAGGACATCAGACTGTATTGTATTCGCGTTCAGATATTCAAGCACGGCGGAACCGAAGCCGGTCTCAAGAGCGTTATCCTCCACCGTCACCAGACGCCCGGCAGCGCCGGCCATCTCTTTTATAAGTTCTCCGTCCAGCGGCTTAATAAAGCGCATGTCGGCCACGCCGGCGTCAATACCGCGCGCCTTCAGGAGCTCACAAGTTTTGACGGCAGGGTGCATGCGGCTGCCTATAGCAAGAATATTAACATCCCTGCCTTTGGAAATTACGCGGCCTTTGCCGACAGGTAGCCGCTTAAATTCGGAAGCCATATCCACCCCGAAACCCTTGCCGCGCGGGTAACGGAGCATGACCGGGGCGTTAAGTTCCAGGGCGGTGTATATCATATGCTGAAATTCATCTTCGTCGGCCGGCGCCATCGAGATAAGGTCAGGCAGCATCCTAAAAAGACCAAGATCAAAAACGCCGTGGTGGGTGGGACCGTCTTCACCCACGAGGCCGGCACGGTCCATGGCTATAACCACCGGCAGTTTCTGAAGGCAGATGTCGTGCATAACCTGGTCGAAAGAGCGCTGCATAAAAGAGGAATAGATAGCGACCACGGGCTTAACGCCCTCGGCTGCCAGACCGGCCGCGAAAGTAACGGCGTGTTCCTCGGCTATGCCGACATCGTAGTAGCGCCGCGGAAACTTGTCCCTGAACGCGTCCAGGCCGGTTCCTTCCGGCATGGCGGCGGTAATGGCCGCGATTCTGGGGTCTTTATCGGCCAGTCGGATCATAGTATCGGAAAAAACCTGGGTGAAGGTCGGTATCTTGGCGGGGTCTTTTTTGGAAAGGCCGGTTTCCACGTCAAACTTAGGCGTGCCGTGAAATTCCGTCGGCTCGGTCTCGGCCGGCTCGTAGCCCTTACCTTTTTTAGTCACCACATGCAGAAGCACGGGCCCCCGCAGGTCTTTAACATATCCGAGCACTTCCACGAGCTCGGGGATATTGTGTCCGTCGACAGGGCCGAAATAAGTAAAGCCCATCTCTTCAAATATCATGCCGGGGAAGAATAAAACCCTGGTCCTTTTCGCCACCCGAAGTATCTTCTTACCCCAGAACTGGAACCGGTTAAGAAAAAGTTCGGCTTTGCGCCCGGCGTTCTGCACCGTGCCGAGAGTGAGGAGCTGTGTAAGGATCTTTCCCAGACGTCCGACGCGCTGTGAAATGAACATCTGATTATCGTTCAGCACCACCAGGATATTCGTCCCCAGCTGGCCTACATTCTGCATGGCTTCCCACGCCATACCGCCGGTCATGCAGCCATCCGCCACCACGGAAACAACTTTATATTTGCCGCCCATATGGTCCCGGGCAGCGGCCATGCCGGCGGCGGCGGAAAGCGCCGTTGAGGCGTGTCCGGCGCCGAACGCGTCATACTCGGATTCATATCGCTTCAGAAATCCGGAAAGCCCCCCTTTCTGTCTGATTGTTGAAAATTTGTCAGCCCGCCCGGTGATGATCTTGTGGGCGTAGGTTTGATGTCCCGTGTCGAAAACTATTTTATCGTCAGGCGTGTCATACACGTAATGCAGGGCCAAAATGAGATCGGTCGCGCCGAGGCTTGAGGCCAGATGCCCCCCCGTCTTGCTTATATTCTGAATGATCACGGACCGGACCTCGGAGGCCAGTTGCGGCAGCTGCGCAACTTCCATCTTCTTAAGGTCTTTCGAGCCCCGCACCTTCGCTAACAGAGTCATGTGTTTTTTCTCCCGATAGTCAAATAAGTAGTAAGTTATAAGAAGTAAGCTGTAAGAAAGAATTTGTAAGAAGCGCCTGATATAGTTTCAAAACATACTCCTTAATCCTTACCACTTAACTTTTACTTCTCTCTGCTGTACACGAAGCCGGCGATATCCGCCAGCACTTTCACCCGGTCGGCGGGACAGGACAGGGCGCCGATCTTTTTACGGGCCAGCGCTATAAGTTTGGCCGCCTTCACCCTGGAAGTATCCACGCCGTAGAGGGACGCGTAGGTAAGTTTGGAGTTGCGCGCGTCGCTGCCGCTTTTCCCGAGTTTCTTCTTATCACCAACGACATCAAGCACGTCGTCCGCGATCTGGAAGCAAAGACCTATCGCCCCGGCGAACTCCGACAATGCTTTGAAATCTTTACGACTGGCTCCGGCAAGGACCGCTCCCATCTCCACCGAGGCCGTAATGAGGTCTGAAGTTTTGTGCAGGTGAATATAATTCAGGAGGCGGGCCGCCGCGGCGCGGTTCAGTTTGCGGCGTTTTAGAAAACCTTCAGCCTCGAGATCCCCGGCCTGGCCGGACACCATGCCTCCGGCTCCGGCGCGGCGGGCAAGTATGCCGGCGGCTTCCAAAACGCTGATCGCGTTGATATTTTTCACTTTAGAGTTTTCGTAAAGGACCGAAAAAGCGTTGGTCAGCAGGGCGTCGCCGGCGAGAATGGCCAGAGCCTCTCCGAAGACGATATGGCTGGTGGGACGGCCGCGGCGGGTATCGTCGTCGTCCATGGCGGGGAGGTCGTCGTGGATAAGGGAATAAGTGTGCACCATCTCGATCGCGCAAGCCGCGGGCAGCACCTCGCGCCAATTCCCCCCGAACAGCTCATAAGTAGCGGTCAGCAAAACGGGGCGCAGACGCTTACCGCCGGCGTCCAGAGAATACAACATGGCTTCTCTGAGCCTGGAGTGGCACGCGGGGATGCGCTTTATCAGCCTGGCCAATTCGATGTTTATCGCCGATGCGCGCCGGGTTAGAAATTTTTCTATGGTCATTAATTGAATTATACAAAAATCTGCTTTTATCTGATTATCCGATAGCCGGGAATCCGCTCACCCACTACCATATCACCTGCATTCCAAAGCGATGAGTTATGCCAAGGTTGCCGTAATCCAGATAGGAATAGTCAATCCTGGCGCCATGAATAAGATTATTCTTTTCGGTCAATTTATCAAGATTCATGCCGAATCCGCCGGAGACGCTCGCTCCCGTGTCCCGCCGGCCCTTGTACCCGGCGCGGAG
>SESG01025347.1_pt1 | contig 33009 bp, 26 predicted proteins | sample 3171421 | NCBI WGS metagenome assembly SESG01 (sample SAMN10866946, study PRJNA518727) | freshwater metagenome | biome: subpolar coniferous forest; feature: holomictic lake; material: water; isolation source: holomictic Lake 227, 6 m and 8 m depth | place: Canada: near Kenora, Ontario | collected...
CATGGGTTTTCAGGTCTCGGAGAAGGACGGAAAGAAAGTCCATGTCTCTGGTTGGTTCGCCCCCGGAAAGCGTTACGCCACCACATGAGGTTATGAAAAATGGCTTGTCTTTGAGAACTTGATCGAGGATGGCCGCCTTGGTCATTTCCAGCCCTACCCTTTCCAGAGCCCCGCATGGGCATGTCTCAACGCACCGAAAGCACAAGTTACATTTCTGCCTATCGACATAGAATTTGTTGCTGCCGGAAAGCGCCTGCAAAGGACAGGTTTCGATACATGTGCCGCACCCGATGCACTCGCGCTGATCAAAGGACAGCTCCACGTCGGGCCTCATACCCTCTGGATTGTGACACCACAGACAGGAAAGCGGGCAGCCTTTGAAAAAGATAACCGTTCTAATGCCCGGACCGTCATCCAAAGAATTCCTTTTTATCTCAAAAATAAGCGGGAGCTTCATATACCCTATTCCTATTGCCCTTTGCCTCATAATACCAGGGCTATCCTGATTTCTTACGCTTCTCTCGTCTCCATATTTTTATTCAGGAATTATCTTCTGGATACATGCAGTCGATCTGTTTTGCGTATTTCTGATTGATCACCCGTCGTTTGAGTTTCTGGGTAGGGGTAAGCTCATCAGATTCCTGTGTCCATTCATTTTCCAGCAAAGTGAAATTCTTTATCTGTTCCACGCGTGCATAATCTTTGGTGTACCTGGTAATCTCATCACCAATAAGCTTTTTGACAGATTGATTTTCGATAAGATCTTTCTGTGAATCAAAACTGATTTCATTTTCCCTGGCCCATCTTTCCAGTTCTCGGAAGGCCGGCACCATCAGGGCCGTCAAGAACTTGCGATTATCGCCGATAACAGCCACCTGTTCGATAAAGTTTGAACAGCTCAGGCTGCTTTCAATATTCTGGGGCGACACATTCTTGCCACCCGAGGTAATGATAAGATCTTTAATACGCCCGGTTATTTTCAAATAACCGTCACTGTCAATTTCACCGATGTCACCGGTTCGGAAGAAGCCGTCAGCGTTGAAGACTTCTTGGGTTGCTGCATCATTTTTGAAATAGCCTTTCATGACCTGCGGGCCTTTGATAAGAACCTCGCCGCCTTCGCCGATTTTGATAATTGTGTCTTTCAGGGCAAGACCTACTGTGCCGGGTTTAATTTTTTTTTCACGGTTAGCGGTTACAATCGGAGAGGTCTCGGAGAGCCCGTAACCTTCCAAAACTTTAATCCCCAGGCCAAGGAAAAATTCGGCATCCGCAATGGAAAGCGGACCGCCGCCGGAAAGCGCAAATTTCAGATTATCCAGACCGATTATTTTTTTCAGCGTTCGAAAAACAAGTCTGTCGGCAATAAAATATTTAACCGCGAAGCAACCCTGGCGCGGTCTTTCATTATCGCAGATATATTCAACATTGCGCTTGGCAAGCTCCAAGGCCCAGGCGAATATCTTTTGCCGGCGAGGGCTGGACGTGGCAACTTTGGCCAGAATACCGGCATGGATTTTCTCAAAGAGTCTGGGGACACTCACAATCAAGGTAGGCCGAATTTCGCGGAAATTTGTCATGATTTTAGAAAAATCCTCGGCAAAAACAACTTTTTTGCCATAGGTCATGGGCAAATAGTAACCACAAGTGCGCTCCAGGGAATGCGAAAGCGGCAGGAAGGAGATTAAAGTGTGATCTTCGTGATAACGCGAAGGGGCAATCGCATAACACTGATCACATTGCGCGACAAAATTATTGTGGGTAAGCATCACCCCTTTGGGATTGCCAGTCGTCCCTGAGGTATAAATCAGGGTGGCCACATCCTCGGGATTAATATTGCGGATGCGGTTTTCAAGTTCTTTATACCCTTCTGCAGCTGCGCCCTTGGCTACGGCTTGCTTAAAAGTCAGTACGCCTTCTACGGTCTTAGTAAGATCGTCAAGGATAATAATATCAGTTAATAAGGGAAGTCTGGGTTTAGCCTCCAGTACCTTTTGCAGCTGATCATGCGAACCGACAAAAGAAATTTTAGAATCGGAATCTTCCAGAATAAAGCGGGCTTCTTCCGCAGAATTGGTAGCGTAGATCGGCACATTAACCGCACCACAGGCCAGGATAGCCTGATCACACACCCACCACTCATAGCGATTGGCGGCAAACAAAGATACTCTGTCGTTTGGCCCAATACCTCTGGAAATCAGATAGGAACCAAGGTTCATAATCAATTCTTTCATGCGGTTCCATGAAATATCAACATATTTCCCTTGTTGATTTTTGTAGCCCACACAGCCCATTTCGCCGAATTTTTCAACATTATTATGAAACACTGCGGCCATTGATGTGACTTTGTATTTGGCCATTTAACCTCCTTTCGGCATTTATCGCATTCTTACCAATCTATGCCAGAAATTTCTTCTGGACACCCTTTAAAATATCTTCTGCTTCCTTGACGATGACCTGCACCATATCGCCTACCTTGGGCATATCGTTGATCCGCTGGGCGGCTTCGCCGGCAGCCATAAGAGCCTTTTCCTTATCCCCATCGTAAACTGCCTTGATGGATTCCATCTCATATATAATGAGAGACATATCAATGGTTGAAAAGTCATCGGGAACCCCCAGGAAAACGCCGGGCGATTTCTTCAGGGTGTTTACCGCATGCTCTTCACTCCGCGGGGTCTTTAACCAGCGGGCCGGTCCTACAAAACCACGGGCAACGAGAGTGCCTCTGTCTCCGGCTGCTACAACGCCTTCTTTCCAAATCTGGTGGAAGTCGCTCTCCTGCGTTGCCAGAAAGCGAGTTCCCATCTGGGCGCCATCGGCTCCCAAAACCATGGCAGCGGCCAGGGTTTTACCGTCGCAGAATCCGCCCGCACCGCAAACAATGGTCTTTTCATCGGAAACGGCTTCTACCACGGCAGGCAGAAGGATCATCGAGTGAACCGGTTCCCAAGAGGTATGGAATCCGCCTTCATGGCCCGAAGCCACGATCACGTCAACACCTGCCTTCTTGCAGCGCAACGCACCCTTGACGGAAGGAACAACATGCATCCAAGTAAACCCGGCGCCCTTGATCTTGTCTTTCCATCCGACCGGATCACCGGCGGAAGTGAAGATGACCTTGAAGCTTTTCTTCATGTCCGGATTTTCTTCCCGCACCCGGATGGCTGTATCAATGATAATTTTTGCTTCAGCGGCCATTTCCGCCGCCACCATGACATTAATGCCGAAAACACCACCTTTGTCCTTTGTCAAACGATAGGTACGCTTCAGCACCTTCTCCAGGGCAGTGGGCAGATCGTCATCCGGGGATGCCTCAGCGCTCTTGATAAACGCTTCGTAAACGAAGGGCTGCAGATCCCTGCTGGTCAAACCGCTCGTGGAGAGCAGACCCAGAACGCCGGCATTGGCTGACGCGACACACAGGTTGTTGTTACTGAACGGGCCCATGCCCGCCTGGATGATGGGATATTTGATCCCGACCATCTCGCAAAGTCTAGATTTAATCATAAAACATCTCCTCTGTATTTTTTAATTTTGTTCTCAAAAAGCTACACCGCTTTTCACCGGGTCATGAACTAACCCCGGACAGCAGCTTCCGAACGCTCATTTCATCGGTGGCGTAGAGAACGGAACGCTCGATGGCCGCCTCGCGATACTTGTGAATTTTCAGATACTCAGGATTGGAGGTCATTTTCAGAAACGCCTTGCGGGAAGGATACTGCACAAGCATCACCACATCCCAGGTTTCCTGCCCGATCAGCAGCTCGCCTGCTTTGCTGAGGAAGATCATCTTTGCTCCGACTTCTGTCATAAACTTCTCCACTTCCTGCGCGTAACGGCCGTAAGATGCCAAACCGCCTTCCTGTTTGAATTTCAAAAGGTTCAGCATGACGACGGGTCCGTCGTTAGGGTTCGTCAATAATTTTTTGAACTGCTCAATATTCGGCTGCTCTGCCTCCATAAGGTTTCCTCACTTTCTCAATTTTAAAATATTGGTCTGTACCCTACCTGCGATAAAGAGTGAAGGTCCTTCCGTCTTCACCCAGAATAATCTCGCCTTTGTAAACTATTGCGCGATGGCCTCACGGTTTTTCTTTTTCTTCCTACCCTTTATGGCCAAGGACAGCAGGTAAGAGGGGTTGGTAATGATAGGCGCTTGGGCTTCTTTGCCCGCAAGCCCTGCCTTGGCGCAGGCTTTTTTCGCCTTAGCCTGATAGATCAAACCCTTAATTTCTTCCACCGGTTCAATACCGAAATAGTTAGTCATCCATAGTTTACCGCTGGCCTGTGCATCCTTTTGAATCTCTCTGCGCGTCAGTTTCCGCGGATACTTCGCCTTCAGGGCTGCGGCTTCTTCATAGGTTTTAACATGTATCATTTTCCAATCGGGGCCGGGGACCACATAGCCGCTGCTGGTAAGCAGATCATAGCGCTTTTTGGTTTCGTCAAAATCTGGGCCACAGACCAGCATGCACTGTGAACATGTAATAAGATTGGGATCTTTCTCTAAACCATGGCTGCCCATGCGTTTCAGCGCTTCTAAAAGTATTTTGACCCGCTCATTTTCGTCTCTGGTCAATTGCTCATAATCAGGCAAAAAATCCTCGATCAGCTCTCGCGGATACAAGTCATGGCCGGCGCGAACGATGGCTTGGAAACGGATTGTAGCGTCCCCCGTGCCCATGCCCATAAAAGACTGTCGAATCTTCTCGCGCTGTGTTGGGTCGGGCTGGGAATCCGTCCACTCCTTTATCCAGTGCTGGCCCCAATTAGTCCATTTCTTGTCCCTGGAGATAGCATGAAATCCGAAACACGGCGCGTTGCAGAAATCCAGATTGTCACGCTTGCCGCGCGCGTGGAGCTCTCCGTTGAGAAGCAGATATTCTTCGTCATCCTCTCTGAACATGCCCATGGTGCAGGACTTATCACATAGCTTACAAGTCTTACAGCGGTTATCCATGACCAAACGGGCAGGCTGCACAGGGTCTGATTTTAACCGGGCATTGGTCACAACTGTACCCAGCACAACAGCAGAACCAAATTCCTTAGTGACGACATTGCCGGAAAGACCGAAGCTGCCGATGCCGGAAACTACGGCTCCAAAACGATGAGAGAATGTTGGTCTGGTGGCAAACGGATCCAGGCACCTTCGGTAATTGTTATTTGGCGTAACAGCTTTGGCCTTATAGCCCAGGCTGGCGATGTAGTCGGCAACTTCTCCGGAAATGCGGTACATCTGCTGATTTATTTTGGCCTGGTCAATAATGTGCGGAACAGGTGATACCTTGCCGAAATGTTCATAGATGGCGCCAACGCTTAAAGGCAAAACAAGCGCGACGATGGACTTGGCGCCCCGCAATTCGTAGGCGGGGTTAAGCGACGGCGGACCATCAAACCGGTCTTGCCCTGCCACACCTACCATTTTTGCTCCAGCCTTCCTGGCAAAATCTTTGATCTTCTCTTCTAATTCAGGCATTAACTTACTCCTCCTTTAGCTACATACTCCTATAATCGTGCCACCGGACTTCTGCGGTGGAAGCAGCTTCGGCCGAATGTTATTCCAATTCTCTCCTACCGGGCAGACACGCATGCATTCAATGCAATTGTCCACATCGGTAATATACGTCTGACCCATTTCTACCAGGAGATCCCGCCGCTTCAAATGTTGACGTATCATTTTGATATATGCCGGCCATTGCCAAAATCGTATCGGCTTCAGGAGCTTGAAACCGGAACTCCAATAGGCAAAGCAAGGATCAACATCATAGCTATCGTCTTTTAATGCCCCCGATGGACAGGCTTTCGCGCAGCGCCCGCAATTAGTGCAGAGATCAAGTTCCCGCCGGCAATCGGCCGCCAGAGGCGCTTCCGTCACGATGGCGCACAACCGCTGATGCGGTCCAAATTCCGGTGTGAGCAGCAGATTGTTACGGCCTATCTCGCCCATGCCGCAACTGATAGCCGCATGTTTGAGGGAGAGAAACCCGAGCGTCCGGGTTTGGAGAAATTTTTTACCGCTCTCCGGGTTGTGTTTGAATATCTCCACCGGCTTATCGGCTGAAATCGGCAAAGAGAGAAACCCTTCCTGTTCAAGCAGGCGGCTGATTTTTTCAGCGGTTTCATCAAGCAGCCGGGAGGTTTGCATTTTGCTGCGTGTCCAGTGCATGATATCATTTGAATACACAGCGCCCAGCGAATGGGCTACGGCCATAACGATGACGCTTCGGGCAGATGGCATCAGCGCAGTTGCCGGCCTTGGCGGATACGCCAGAATCAGATCTTGCGCGTCGGCAATTCCCACCAGATCAATGCCCGCTTCAGAGATACATTTCTTAATTATTGGGGCGTCGATTTTATGCATATTATCATTGTTTGATTTAGTCATACGGTATCTCTCGCGATCAGCTTCGGGATTTCGGATGCGCAGGGAACGCCGGTGGCGCAAAGCCCGCATCCATAGATAAAGATGTGGTAATGCTCATTGCAGTATTTCAGGGAGTCGGCAACCTTTTGATAACAGGTTTCCTTATTATGGGCATGCTCTGCTGTTATAGCCGTAACCGGGCATCGCTTTGCGCATTTCAGGCACTGTGTGCCCTGATAATGCAAACAGCTGGCATGGATATCATCCGACCGTTGACGATTGGGAGCGAGCTTCAAATTGACCACAAAACTGCCCAGCCTTTGAGCCACGCCTTTTTCCGTGATCAGGAAGTCATGCATCCCGAAGGTGCCAAGCCCCGCGGCATAAGCGATATGGCGGTGTGACCAGGGAGATGCCCAGCCCACTTTCGGGTATCTCTTCTTATTGAACATGGGCGTCACATCCGGCGCAATGGCCAGAATTCCCTGCCCCATCAGGTAGGTCACAATCTCACGCACAAACGTCTGACTGAAGATTTCACCCAGAAGCCGCGTCTGCGCCCATCTCTCCGATGTCCATTCAACAAGGGCAGCATTGTCCCGCCTAGTGTTTTCTGAAAACGGCAGAACAAAAGAAATCACACTAAGATCTTCCGGCTCCGGCGGCTGAACACCGTTATTTTCTGCCTGCCAGCACAGAATTTCCCAAGGGGTGAAATGGTGATGTCCAATGACTTCTTTGAACCGATCAAAAATCGGATCATTGCCACGGACAAACCCAACCAAAGGTTCTTCGAAAATCCGTTCACCTAAAAACGGATACTCCATTTGGTTGTCCGGGTGATTGGCAATTTTGTCCTTGATTGTCCGGATAAACCAGGCTTCATTCAGCAGTGGATCAGGATCGCCCAAGTGGGCATCCAGATTCAGCGCTGGTTGTTTGGGGAAAAACATCCCTCTCATTTCGCCTATCGCATTTTTCATCCCCTCAATATCGGACAGGAATGAAACCCGCCGATACCTATCTTTCATACCCTTGCGTTTACTCATTTTTTAACCCTCTTTTTTTGAGAAAACACCATCAATAGCGTCGCAAAGAAGAAAGTTTTTCCCATACGATACCCCCATAGACTCACAACTCCGGGCTTATACCTTAATGCTTCCGTCTTTCATTGTCTTTGTGGCCTTGAATATGTCCAGGGGGAACTTTTTATAAACCTCTTCGAGCTTTGCCAGTAATACCGGATAGCCTATACTTTGTGCCAGCGCAAAGGGGCCGAAGGGGGAACCGCCGCCATTAGCCATGGCCAGATCAACTTCTTTGGGATCATCGGCAATACCTTCCTCCAGAATCTTTGTGGCTTCATTCACTTGCAGAGCAATCATGTGGTTAAAATCATATTCTTTAGTCGCTTTGGCCGGATCGATTTGGGGACGTCCCTGGGACCAGTCATACAAACCTTTGCCGGTTTTTTTGCCGAGAGTTCCCGCTTTTATATAGGCCATCAGGGCATCTGATGGTTTGTAATCCGGAGAAAGCACTTTGGCAAAATATTCGAGGCCATGAACTGCAATGTCAATTCCGACATAGTCCACCAGTTCGAAGGGTGACATGGGCATGATCGCTTTGAAAGCCGCATCGAATTCTTCAGGTGTGGGGTGACCGGCTTCCAGAATCTTGGAAAGGAAAACACCAGCAGTTTGGTTGACACGGTTATAAATAAAACCGGGCGAATCTTTCTTGACAATAACCGGAACCTTTTTAATCTTTTTAGCAATCTCATAGCCGATCGCCACGGATTCATCGGAAGACTTGCCGCCTTTGATGACTTCCACCAGCTTCATCAGAATGGCGGGATTGAAAAAGTGGTACCCAATAACTTTCTCCGGACGACTAGTGGCGGAAGCAATCTCGGTAATGCTGATGTTGGATGTATTGGAGGCCAGAATTGCATGTTTGGGAGCAAATTTATCCAGATCAGCAAACACACTTTTCTTGAGCTCCAGTTTTTCCGGAACGGCTTCAATAATAAAATCCGCGTCCTTCACGGCCGTTTGCAGATCAACCATCGGCGTAAGACGCGACAGAGCATCAGTATAGGCCTCCGGCGTCAATTTGCCTTTTTCTTTGAATTTATCAAAGCTCGCTTTAATACCTGCCATGCCTTTATCCACATATTTTTGTTCAATATCGCGCAGAACAACATTATATCCGCCCAAAAGACAGCAGGCCGCAATCCCGTGCCCCATGTCACCCGCGCCAATCATGGCAATTTTTTTCACATCTTCCGTTTTCATTATGTTTCTCCTTTCATTTAAAGTGTTATTTATTTTCCCTTATTTCATGTTGTTAAAAAAGCTCCCGAATTTTTATGCTATCAGTATTTGGTGGCAGGCTAATCAACATACCATCAACGCCCATAATAATTTTTCCTTGATAATAATTCTGCGCAGTTCCCAGAAAAGCGTTCTTTAAAAGCGAAGACGGCAGTGGTGGGATGATATGTGTAAGCACCAATTGTTTTACACCGGCTTTTTGCGCCACCTGTGCCGCCTGTTGGGGAGAAGCATGGTAGTTTAAAATATCCTTTGTTATTTTTCCTATTGTGACGTCAGCAAGAAGAGCTGAATTGTCATGGATAATATTAACCAGCCTTGGGCTGAGCGCGTCATGTATCAAAACATCAGCCCCAGTCGCCTGCCCGATGAGGGATTCAGAATATGCCGTGTCTCCGCTAATAACAATGCTTCTTCCTTTATACTCAAACTTATAGCCGCAGGCAGGCTTTACCGGCAAATGAACAACATTAAATGCCGTAACCTTCACTCCATCTTTATCGTAGACTACAGCAAAATCCTTCTCTTTATCGGATAAGGCAAATGGCATGGCCTTGCCTCCGGCGCCAGAAGGGGGAACTGTTTTTTCTCCGTGATGCGCTATTCTGTATTTTGTATCGAGTTTATAGGCTCTATTGAATCCATCCACTACCAGCTCGACACCCACAGGCCCGATAATATCCAGCGGCTTTTTATGAGCGCCTGAAGCCCAACGCTGAAGCATCATCTCGCCTAATCCGCCGATATGATCGGAGTGATAATGAGTCAGAAATACGGCATCTAATGCGCCGATGGAAAGACCGGTTAATCGAAAATTACGCGCGCTTCCATCCCCGGTATCTACGGCAAATAGCTTTTTGCCGGCTATGACCGCAATACATGGGCCCACACGCTTAATATCAGACAGAGGAGATCCTGTCCCTACAAGCACCGCATGCAATCCGTCATCAACTTTTAATCGCATACCTGTTAATACATTTTTAGCCGCCGCATCCAACAACCAGTGTGGCGGATTCGAAATGAGCAGGAACCCGGTCGCTGTCAGGACTATCAGAACCGCAACTGCAATCAGAATTGTTTTCTTCATGATTGAATCCTCATGTCTTAATGCTTATTTTGAAGATTATTCATCATTTTCTGCGCTACTTCTTTGCCGGCATTCTGGTTTTGCCCTGTTACCAGGTTACCATCTATCACACTGTAATTTGCAAACACATCTTGAAACGCATTTTTACTTTCATATTTAGCACCGGCTTTTTTAATTTCTGTTTCAGGATGCATCGGTGTAATCTCTATGCCCAATTCCTTTACCTGCTTATTTGTAACACCAGTTACTCTGCGATCTTTAAGCAGAGGTTCACCATTTTCTTTTTTAGCTTTTAAAAAGCCCAGTGCGCCATGACAAACAGAACCCAGTAGGATATTTTTCGCGTTGGCTTCCGAAATTTTTGCGCCAAGTATCTCTGAAATACCTAAATCATAAGATGCACCCCAGCCTCCGGCAATATAAATAATATCATATTGGGTAAAATCCACATCATCTATTTTAAGGGAGTTTTTGGCCTTGTTTTGAAAATCTTCATCCTTCAAATATCTTTTATCCGCGCCGGTTGCCACCGGCCACTTTACTGAAACCGGTTCAACCGGTATATTGCCTCCTTTAATACTGGCAAGATCAACTTTCATCTGAGCATCTAAAAACTCATAGTACGGTACCGTCATTTCTGACGCATATACACCGGTTTTTTTGCCTGTGTTTCCTAAAACATCATGGCTGGTTGTAATGATCAAAGCGCTTCGCCCCTGCAAGTTAAACGACTGCCCTTTGTAATCAGGGTGCAATCCCATATAAGCAAGTATCTTCGGGAGCATTAATGCTGATACAAATAACAAGACTAAGATAACGGCTAAAGTGATTAAAACTTTTTTTCTCATAACGAATCTCCTCTTAACTGTCTACAATTTAAAAAATCTCTTCGTTTCATGAACTTCTTCCGGAAACTTCTAAATATTATCCTCAAGATTAAATACAACTTTTTCGATTTTGCCGGTAAAGGCAAACGGCATATTGTTTCTGTAGGACGGGGACACAGGCGCGCCGTTATCCTTACCGATATCCATACCCTCATAAGCGGAGAAACGCAGCGGCACGGTATGCTCAAGGCGACCTGCCGCAACCTCTTTACCATTGATAAACAGTGCGGTTCTTCCTCCCGACCCCGCGCGTCCCGGTTTGTCTGCCGTGAACTTATATATAACATTAACCTTGCCCTCCGGCAGATAATCCGGGGCGATAAGGGTGTCAAACTTTACTCCCACGAAGCTGTAGGTGTGTTTCAGGATTCCATCTTCGACATAGAGAGAGAATCCGCCAAGGAAACTTCCTGCAGCGACGATGACCCCTTCCGTTCGCATAAATCCCTCAGCAGGCACTTCGATATCGGCGCTGATACTATAAGACCTTCCAAAGCCAAGTGGCGGCTGCATTCCCGGCAATACATTCTCCACACCGGGATAATAGGTGAATATCTTCCTGCCGGTACTGGCCATTCTTGTCGGAAATCCGTAAGCTGCTGCCGCTACCCCGCCCAGAAGCGGGTTCACCTGGTATTTGTCAGCCTCTTTATCAAACAGATCCTTCAACTCTATTACTTTTTCCGGGTAGATTGACGCCAAATCATCCGCTTCAGAGAAATCCTTATCCAGATTGTAGAGCTCACAACGATCCTTGTCCGGATTCCAAACGCCTGGTGCAAAACGTTTAAGCGTTTCGGGATCGAGTTTCCACGGATTTCTGTCGAGGCGGCAGGCAAGGATCCAACCATCCTTATACATCGATCTGTTTCCCAGAGACTCAAAATACTGCTGGGTGCGCATCTCCGGCGCTTTCGGATCATCAAAGGTTGAGGCGAAGCTCACACCATGAATCGGCATCTGCCTAACGCCGCTTACCACTTTCGGCGCGGAAATTCGCGCCACCTCCAGAATCGTGGGCGCTACGTCGATAACATGGATATACTGACTGCGCAGGCCGCCCTCGTCATGAATGCGGCCAGGCCAGCTGATGACAGCGCCTTGACGCGTTCCTCCCAGGTGGGAAGCGACTTGCTTTCCCCACTGAAAGGGCGTGTTACCCGCCCAGGCCCATGCAGAAGCATAGTGCGGATGCGTCCGCGGCCCACCCCAGACTTTAAGGCCTCCGTAGCGCTCGATCAAAGCTAACTGCTGTTCAGCGGTTATAGGTACACCGTTTATCGTGGTCATTTCATTGAATGTTCCTGTTTCCGTTCCTTCCATGCTGGCGCCGTTATCTCCCGTGATATAGATGATCAGAGTGTTATTGCCTATACCCATCTCTCCGATTGCCGACACAACACGACCAATCTCATAGTCTGTTTTCTCAAGGAAGCCCGCGTAAACCTCCATCTGACGGGCATAGAGTTTCTTCTCCTCGGTCGGAAGAGTTTCCCATATTGGGAATGCCTCATTTCGCGCCGTCAGCTTCGCGTCAGCGGGAATCACACCGAGCTTTTTCTGTCGCGCGAAGGTCTCTTCGCGATACTGATCCCAGCCCTGATCAAACTTCGCTTTATATTTGTCGGCCCATTCCTCAGGAACGTGGTGCGGCGCATGCATCGCACCGGGGGAATAGTACAGCAAGAAAGGCTTGCCGGGAGCCTGGGACTGTTGCCCGCGTATCCACTGGATGGCCTTATCGGTCATGGCCTCGGGGAAGTAAAAGTTCTTATCCGCCGGAACGCCGAGAATGGTGTTGTTCTCAACGATAACTGGTCTGTACTGGCTGGCCTCACCCGGAAGGAAACCCCAGAAATAGTCGAATCCCAGGGCGTTTGGCCAACGGTCAAAGGGACCTGCTGGCCCCTGCTCATCATCTGGTGTGAGGTGCCATTTGCCAAATGCCGCCGTGCTGTAGCCATTCAGGCGCAAGGTCTCGGCCACGGAGGCGGCACTTTTGGGCCAGGCGGCGTTGTATCCCGGAAAACCGTTGCCCAACTCCACGATCGCGCCAATGCCAATGGCGTGATTATTGCGCCCCGACAGCAGAGATGCCCGCGTTGGCGAGCAGATGGAGTTGACATGAAAACGGTTGTAGCGAAGACCCTGCCCGGCCAGACGATCGAGTGTCGGCATCTGAACTGCACCGCCAAAGGTGGAAGGTTGGCCAAAACCGACATCATCGAGCAGGATAATCAGAACATTGGGTGCCCCTTTCGGCGCTGTAACCCGTGGTTGATAGTAAGGCTTCGATCCTGCCAGGGTTCCATTGGCAACACCCTGATATGGCACTTCCGGCTGAGGAAGAACATCCTGTGCCATTGCAGTCATAGCGCCTGCCGCGACAAGACCCGCCACAGGAAATACATACTTTTTCATTATGGGAAAACGGCATTCATTCATATCTGCATTAGATCCTTTCTTATCACCAATGGCCCGCGGGTTGCCTCCATAATATGGGATACCGGCAGATTGTTTTCTAAAAGCTGCCTCATGGCTATCATATATTTATTAATATGCCGAAAGAATTTTTTATGCCCCTCACACAGATAATTCAATCCCCGTTTTTCCTCCAAGGTTGCAGCAAAACGATGCTTCGGACATCCACCGCGACAGGCGAACAGGACATCGCATTCCCGGCAGCATTGCGGAAGGGTGGTCTCTTTGCGAGTGCCAAAAGCTTTTTGCCCAGGGGAATCAATCAGCCGCTTTGGATCACTCGAAAGAACATTCCCCAAAAGGTAGTCAGGATACATGAAGTGGTCACAGGCATAAATATTGCCGTCATGCTCCAGGATCAGAGACTTGCCGCATTGCCGCGAGAACTGACAGACCGTTGAATCTCCACCCATCCAGCTCATCAGTGCCCATTCAAAATTCATGACAAATGTTTTACCCACATCGTTTCTCACCCACTCCTCAAAAATACTAATGAGAAAATCTCCATAGCTATCGGGCTCAACTGCCCAGGGGGTCACATCGGCCATGCTTTCCACCCCGAGATCAGGAGGCGAGGCAAGCTTTAAGCCCAGCGCGCGAGTTCCATTATCGGGCATCCGCTCTACAACCGGAATAAACTGGACAAACTCGACGCCGCGATCTTTTAAAAAATGATACACATCGAAAGGCCTGCACGCGCTTTCCCGTGTGATGCAGGCAAGCACATTATATTCCACGCCGTGCTTCTGCATAAGTTCAACGGCTTTTATGACAGCGTTGAACGTACCCCTGCCCCGTCCATCAACACGATAGCGGTTATGAATATCCTCCGGCCCGTCCAGACTGATGCCGACCAGAAAATTATTTTTGGCGAGAAATTCGCACCACACGTTATCCAGTAAAATGCCGTTTGTCTGCAGGGAGTTGGTGATTCTCTTGCCGTGACTATATTGTTTTTGCAGCCTCACCGCTTTCTTGAAGAAATCGAGCCCCATCAGCATTGGCTCGCCACCTTGCCACGCAAAGGATATTTCCGGAACATCATTTGCGCGGATATACTTTTGGACAAATGCCTTCAATACCTTATCCGACATGCGGTAATTCTCGTTTTCAGCAAAAAGTGCCTTCTTCTCCAGATAAAAACAATACTCGCAGTTGAGATTGCAGACAGGTCCGATGGGCTTGGCCATGATATGAAAGCCAGGCGCTGAGACCTCATCAGGCTGATCCCCAGATAATCGATTGGCATTTATTTCCTTCATCGTCATATCTATCATCTCTCTTGGTATATCTCGTATCCTGCCTATACTAGAGCAATTAGTGCGCGGCGATCAGGCTTCCAAGAATATAAGGTACATTCCTAATCATTCAACCCAAAGTATTTATCAGTGGATTCAAAAGCTACTCTGATCATTAAATCGATATCTTCTTCTTCCACTATATAAGGCGGCATGAAATAGATGACGTTTCCTAGCGGGCGAAGGAGCACTCCCTTCTCCAGGGCGATTTTGTAAATGCCGTAACCAACGCGCCTCTGCCAGTCAAAAGGTTTTTTGGTGATCTTGTCTTCCACCAGTTCCAACGCTCCGATCATGCCCAGATGGCGGTATTCGCCAACATGCGGGTGAGAATCCGCCAGCGCCCCTACCTTAGCGGCAATCATTCTGGCTTTGATCTCGTTTTTTTTGAGCACTTCTTCATCTCTAAAAATAGCAAGCGATTCACAAGCGGCGGCGCAGGCCAAAGCATTACCGGTGTAACTGTGGCTGTGCATGAAGGCCTTCAACTCTTTGTAATCGGCGTAAAAGGCTGAATAAATTTCGTCAGTGGTGACGACTTGCGACAAAGGCAGATAGCCACCGGTGATTCCTTTGGAAAGACACATTATATCGGGGCTGACCTCGGCGTGCTCACAGGCGAACATCAAACCTGTACGGCCAAAGCCAACGGCAATTTCATCGGCAATGAAGTGAATGTTGTAGTCCGTGCAGAGCTTGCGGAGTTTTTTTAAATACAGCGGTGGATATATTTTCATTCCGGCCGCGCACTGGACAAGTGGTTCGATAATTATGCCGCAAATTTCTTCGGCATGTTCAACAACAGTTTTTTCCAGAGGTTCAAAGCATTCGGCCGCGCAATTTTCCCGGCACTTATCATAGGGGCATCGATAACAATCCGGCCCTGTCGCCTTGAAAGTACTCAGCAGCAAAGGCTGATAAATTTTGCTGTACAGATCAAGATCACCGACAGAAAGTGCCCCCAGCGTTTCTCCATGATAGGCGTCCGTGATGGCTGCAAAACGAGTTTTGCTGGGATGGCCTGTCTGCTGATGATAATGGAAACTTAATTTTAGCGCCGCTTCTACAGCAGATGAGCCGTTATCGGCAAAGAAAACTTTGGCAAGTCCCGGCGGTGTTATGCGGATAATTTCTTCCGCGAGCTCAATTGCCGCCTTATGAGAAAAATTGGCAAAAATGACGTGCTCGAGTTTTTCCAGTTGCTCACGTATCGCTTTGTTGATTCGATCGTTGCTGTGACCAAAGAGGTTCACCCACCAGGAGGAAACAGCGTCGAGATAAGACTTACCATCTATATCATACAAGTAAGCGCCCTTGCCCCGCTCGATGACAATCGGCGGAAAATCTTCATAGTCTTTCATCTGCGAGCAGGGATGCCAGATATATTGCAAATCTTTTTTCTGCCAGCTATTCATGGTTTTTCACCCGACCGGATAACACTAAGCTTTTGCCCGATCTCTTTAATGTGATTTAATGCCTGTAGCAAATCTTCACGCGTATGTGTGGCCATGATGCTGATGCGTAGACGGCTTGTGCCTGCGGGCACTGTTGGCGGACGGATTGCGGAAACAAAAACATTGCGTTCCATTAACCGATTGCTGAAGGAAACTGCCAAATCCGGTTCTCCAACGACGATGGAAATAATTGGAGCTTCATTTTCCGCAACATCAAAGCCGGCCTTGCGAAGTTCCGTGCGGAACCAGGCGGCATTTGCCAGAAGAGTTTGCCTGCGCTGCGGCTCCGTTCGAATAATATCCAACGCTTTTCTCGCCACCGCAATTGTCGCCGGAGACAAAGCTGTGGAAAAAATAAAACTGCGGGACGTGTTGATCAGGTAATCTATCAAGCTTCTTTTTCCGGCGATGAAGCCGCCTTCACTGGCCAGCGCCTTGCTGAGTGTTCCCATCGAAATATCAATTTGGTCTCGCAGGCCGAAATAGTCCGCCGTGCCGCCGCCGCTTACTCCCAATACGCCTGTGGCATGAGCATCATCAACCATTAACAGAATATTATTCTTTTTGGCAATCTCGACTATCGCCGGAAGCGGCGCTATATCCCCATCTACACTAAAAAGGCCATCAGTAACGATCAATGCTTGTCTGCCGGTATAGCCCTGCACCTTGAGTGCAAGATCTGACGCATCGCAATGATTATAAACGACGATCTCGGCCCTGCTCAAACGGCAACCATCGACAATGCTGGCATGATTCAAACGATCAGAAAAGATAACCCAGCTTTTATCGGCAATGCCGGATATGGCGCCTACATTGGCCATATAGCCAGTATTAAAAAGCAGCGCCGCCTCCGTCCCTTTAAATGATGCGATTTCTTCTTCCAGCTTCTGGTGAATTTCATAGCTGCCCGTCGTCAGTCTGGAGCCACCGGAACCAACCCCATATTTTTCGATAGCATCTTGTGCTGCCTGTTTCAGACGATCGTCATTACAAAGCCCCAGATAGCTGTTGGAAGACAGCAGCAGATAATCTTTGCCGTCAATTTTTATATGCGGCCACTGAGGAGTTTGCAGATACCTCATCTTCCGGTATAGTCCGTTTTTTTTGATCTGTTCTAATTTTTCGCTAAATCTTTCCATCTACTTCACTATAAACCTTCCATCAGTCCGATTATTTTTTTTATATCAATGGCTTTTTCAAACACATCGGCGATATTTCCCGGTTGAAGTTTTTCCGTATCAAGCCCGGTGAGAGCCGGTATTGTAAAGATTGCGGCAATGCCGGAGAGTTTTTTAACTGTTTCAATGTTATCTGTCTCTGCTTCGGTTTGCCTGTCGCCGTTCATCACGATCCCCTTGATCGCAAGTCCCGCACTTTTTGCAAATCTGAGCGTCAACAACGTGTGATTAATCGTCCCCAGGCCGGTGCGGCAAACAAGCAGGCAGGGAAACCCAAGTTCCCGGATGAGGTCGTATTGCATAAAGCCTTGATCGTTCAGAGGCACAGCCAGACCGCCCGCGCCTTCGGCTATAATCATTTCGTAACTATTTTTCAAATACTGCAAAGTGTTCTGAATAACAGCCAGATCAATCGATCTGCCCTCCAGACGGGCGGCAAAGTGAGGAGCCACGGCATTTTTAAAGGAAAATGGTGTCATGTTTTTAGGGTCTTCGGCAAAGCCGGATACTGCTTTAACAAATGAGGCGTCTGTTGATTGAGAAGAACCATTTAGCAAAACTTCGCCACTGGCCACAGGTTTGAAATAGGCAGCCTTATGTTTATTACCCAGCAGCAAATGCATCAAGCCTGCCGAGACTACCGTCTTTCCAACTTCGGTATCCGTACCGATGATGAATATTCCCTTGGACATTTAGCGTTCCTCAATTCTTTTAATCTAACGCGTAATTTCAATATCAAAAGATGTTCGCCAAAGCAATCAAAAGACGGCGAAGGCAGGAAAAAACTTGACAGGCGCCGGATAATAGGTGAGTTTCCCAAAACACATCTATGCTTCATCGAGGTTAAAATGGATTTAATTGAAAAACTGAAGAACGATGCCATCAAGACGAAAGGAATCAGCAAAAGCGATGCTCTGGATCTTTTTATCGAAGGATCGAATAATTACTGGCGGGTCATGGCCGCGTCATCTGAAATCCGCGAGCATTTTAAAGGCAAAGAGATAATTCTTTGCGGCATTACCAATGCTAAATCAGGCCGCTGTTCCGAGGACTGCAAGTTTTGCGCTCAATCTTCTCATTATCCGACAGATGCTCCTTCATACCCGTTAAAAACTGCCGTTGAAATGATCGCTGAAGCCGATGATGCCGCGCGTTGCGGCGCGGAGTTTTTCGGCATTGTTACCAGCGGCAAACAGATCAAAGCAAAAAAAGAATGGAATGAAATATTCAAAGCTGTAAAAGGAGTTAACAAAACCGGGATCAAAGCCTGTGTTTCGCTGGGATTGATTGATACCGAAAAAGCCGAAAAGCTAAAAGCTGCCGGGCTTTTCCGTTATCATCATAATCTTGAAACATCGCGCAGCTTTTTCAAGAATATCTGTACAACCCACGATTACGAAGAGAATATCGAAACAATAAGAATCGTCAAAAAAGCGGAGCTTTCAGTTTGCGCTGGCGCGTTATTCGGCATGGGCGAAGGTATAACCCATCGTATAGAGCTTGCGGCGACACTTCGCGAGTTGGATGTTGATTCCGTACCTTTGAATATTCTCAATCCCATCAAGGGCACACCACTGAGCCACATGCTGCCATTACCACCACTGGAAATTCTCATGACTATAGCAGTTTTCCGTTTTATGCTGCCGGATAAAGACATCAAGCTTTGCGGCGGCAAGGAAAAGAATCTGCGGCAATTGCTGCCTCTGGCAATTATGGCCGGAGCTAATTCTCTGATGACCGGCAACTATCTCACCACAACCGGACGCGACAGCAAACTGGATATGGAAATGATTGCCGACATGGGGCTTACTGCTACGCGGGAAGCAGACTATTGTAAGTGCAACGCAGAAGGGGAAAATACCTGTCTATCTCTTAAAAAGGTAAAAAATAAATAGAACCGCTGTCCTTAATATTTCGGACACCTCTATTAATCCAGTAACTTGGTACGATGATGAAGACGAGAATTGTCACTGTTAAATTAGCAAAATGGTTTCCATCTGACGATGTATTAGCAAAAAAAATGGCTCGGCTATGCATTCTCAGGGAAGAATTAATGTTTCAGTTTCGATGTGCAATTGAATCTCGTAATGTTTCAAGTGAGGATGATTATAGTTCGGGCTGGAGGGAAATATATTATTTCAGACATATGTTCGGCACGTTACAAGAAATTCGTCGTTCCATCGAAAGTCTCGCAATGGATGTTAACTTTAAAGCTTTTATGGCTGCTCAATCACCAAAGTTACAAAAAGAATTTACACAATTAAAGAAAAAACTCGATTCTGCACGTGAAAAAATAAAAACTCTTAGAAGCGAGATCGGAGTCCATATAGAAGAAAATATTGTTGGAGAAGCACTTCAAAACATGAGCCATGAACGTTGGGGGTTCTTACATATTTCTCAAAGTGGACCAGCAAAAACACATTATAAATTTGCTGGTGAACTTATAATGTCTATTATGTTCCGAAATATACCTGACGAAAAGCAGATTTATAAAGCACAAGAAAATGTCGATACACTAACCAATTCAATGCACAATTTATTTCATATAATTGACTGGATTTTCTTTACTTATGCAAAAGATAGAAGACTATTAAACATTCATCTGAATTGATAAAACACGGACGATAGGAACCAGTTAGCCTACCCACAATTTAACGGACATTTCAAAAAGCATACAACGGAGAAGAAAGTCGTGTCCAATAAGAAGGAACCGATAAACGTTTAGCCGACAGTTTAAACTGACAGCAGTGCGATTAATGGAGGAAGGAAAGAACCCATCTGCTGAGGGAAGAAACCAAGAGTCAGGTCTATTTTCTTACGTATTCATTCAATGAATTGCTATCCTCCTAATAAATTAGGAATGATTACTAGCTCATCTGGTCCACACACCGCAGACTCTATTGCATTTTTCATATTCTTCAAGGTACTTGCCCCGAAAAAACCTTCCTCGTAATGATTATGATCCTGAATTAACTTTAAAGGATATCTCCGCTCGACATTATCCTCTTTGCCCTTTATCCGCTTGAAGTACTCATATGCCATTAGGTCGGCTACCTGCAATCCGACATATTCTTCAGGGCGAGCTGAAATACAGGTCTCTAGGCGGTGTCGATATTCAAATAATTGATTATTTGCTAACTTCTTGAAAAACTCAATTGCCTGGATATCGAATCTAGATCCTTTCTCCACGAAAACCGAAAAGCGATAATCAGGGGGAAGCGTTTCCATGTGTTTTGCGATCATGGCTATACATGTCTTAAAACAGGCGAACCAAGGTTCTCCTAGCTTTTTACGTCCATCTTCATTGATAATTATATTATATTCATTGACATACATACCGCAATTATAGGCAACCATCTTTTTTTTCATTTTTTTGATGCAGTCTAGAAGTTCACTGCTGTAGCAATCTCTCTTTTGTTTGCTCCACCCCTTGTATTCTTTCCGTGCACCATTCAAATCTGTCGCATGAAAACAAGAAATTCCGTTACGATTATTGATCTCTTTCCAGACCTTCTCTACCTCTTTCCAAGTTTGCTCGTCTGAGAAAAAACCGCTTATGGTAATAATACTTGGTTCTTTTGCATTCCCATCGTAACTCTCGTCGCAATAAAAGCGAAATAGCACAATATTTATCCTTATTCCTCATGGGTCACGTCTTGGGTACGCGTTTTTCATATTTTGAAGAGCATTTTTTCGACTAACATCTCGTTGTTCCTCAAGCACTGATTGTTGTTTCCCAGATATTATGGCTATCCATTGGAAATGAGGCGCCTTAATCCTGGCCCCAAAAGCATTAGTGCCGGCTATAGTGCCTTTACCCTTGAGAGCCAACATCATTCTAGGTGAGAAGGGGCCTGATTCAAAGTGAGTTCCGTTTGGTATTCCTGTAACAATGATTTCATCATAAACATTGGTATGACTTTCCATATCTGTATATCCGCTATAAAAGGATGCCGAGTTCTTTGATAGCATCTTTTTAAACTGCACCACAACTGCTATTGTATGACCTTCAAATTCATAGGGGTTAACTTCCAGCAGATTGATTGGGACAAGGGCTTCAGCACCATATTTCTTTAATTCTGCCAGTAGTTTCTCTCTTTTATCCTGAAGAATTCTGTCTTCTTCCTGTTTTTGTATTTGTATTCTTTTTTCTTCGGCTTCTTTTTCTTGACGAATTCTCTCATTCTTTGCCTCTTGTTCTAGACGAGTCTTTTCTGTAAAACTTAAATATTCTTCTGTTTTTTCCATCGTTATATCGGTAAACATATTTCCATCTACAGAAAATTTAGTAGAATGTGGAGAACACATAATATCGACAAATTTATTATCAATAGGCTTTTTAAATAATTCGTCGCCATCATAACCTTTAAAATAACCGTTAGAGATTATTTTACTAATTTCATTTTCAGATTTAAACCAACAACCAGATACTAAATCCACCCAACCGAATAGCTTGAATGGTAGTGTTCCATCTGTCCACCCATAGTAAACTTTTAATTCAGAAGGTTCATTCAATTGCTTCTTCCTATTTTCTTCATACATCATCACTTCAACACCATTTTTAGTTCGATAAGCGCAATAAGCTGCCGAAGCGTCAAACAATGCACCCTTCTTAAAATTATTATCACTCTTAAATTGTTTATCAATAAGATTAATGTCTTTACATGCTAAAAAATATGATTTTTCTGCAAATAAAACAGAAGGAAATATAAGCAAGAGAGACAACAAAATTAAAATATTTTTCATGTCATATCCTCCAAACAATTAATATACGAACTACGCTTTTTCCGATGATTTGAATTTCATCATAGCACAATGGATTATTTTTAAAAGAGGTAAATACACAGTCTCGTTTATTATGGATTGTGAGCATAAAAAAGGAAGCCAAGGGTCAGGTCTATTTTCTTAACATAGTTATTAGGAATGGATAGCGAAAGAACATGACATGCCCGTTACGCATAGAATATCCTTGCGCGGTTTATCACATCACTAATCGGGGAAATGACCGAAGAAAATAGACATGACTCTCCCTAAGAAAGGCGATGACACAGGCAAAAACGATAGTGTTTGGATTCAAAATATTGGCGTAATCAATCCGATTCGGCATCAGATACAGTTTTATCTTCCAGAAGTATTTCAGTGGGTATTCCCGGTGTGGATTCCACAGCGCGAAGTTTACCTTGCAGCGTTCTTGATTTTTTGCGGGCGTCATCCACAGAGACGGTCGCCTGTTCCAGCCGCTTATGAACGGCATCCAGCGTGTCGCCAAATCTGCCAAATGCTGTCTTTACTTCACCCAGCACTTTCCAGACTTCGCTAGAGCGCTTCTGAATGGCCAGGGCTCGGAAGCCCATTTGCAGACTGTTTAAGAGAGCGGCAAATGTCGTAGGGCCGGTAATGACAATATGGTATTCGCGCTGTAGCATTTGCACCAGAGAAGTCCGACGGATGACTTCGGCGTAAAGGCCTTCGGACGGCAAAAACATAATGCCGAAATCAGTGGTCTTGGGCGGCGCAAGGTATTTCTGTGAGATATCTTTGGCCGCTTTTTTAATACTTGCTTCGAGTTGCCGTACAGCATCATCGGCGGCAACAGTATCGGCCTTTTCCTGCGCGTCTTGCAGCCGCTGATAATCCTCCACCGGAAATTTTGCGTCTACCGGAATCAGTACGTGATCGTCTGCTGAATCATTCTTTCCGGGCAGTTTGATGGCAAATTCAACAAGCTCGCTGCTGTTCTCTTTAATCTTTACATTTTTGTCGTATTGTTCAGGGGAGAGGATTTCCTCCAGAAGAGCGCCTAATTGCACTTCACCCCAGGTGCCGCGCGTTTTTACATTAGTGAGTACCTTCTTTAGATCACCCACGTCCGAGGCCAGATTGCGCATATCACCTAATCCCTGATGCACTTGTTCAAGCCGCTCCGAGACATGTTTGAAAGCTTCACCCAATCTTTTTTCCAGCGTGCTTTGCAGCTTTTCATCGACGGTTTCCCGCATCTTGTCCAGTTGACGCGTATTGTCTTCCTGAATTTGCTTTAGTTTTTCATCAACCAGTTGACCCACCGCAGCCATTTTCTGTTCCACTGAATCGCTGAAGGATTTTAGCGAGATGGTTAATTCCGCTCTTTCCTGATGGGCGCCAGTTTTCATTTCGGCGCGAAAATTGGCAATCTCATCTCGAACGGAACGGTCGGTTCTTTCGTGAGAACTTTGCAATGAGTCCAGCTTGCTTTCCAAAGGCGTGAGATTGACATCGCCTCGTTTTGCCCGCCAGAACTGCAGCGCCAAAACGATCAGGAGAAAAAATAAAATTACAGCTAAGAGCAACGTTTCCATTTAGTAACCCCGATAATATTCCGGCTAGAATTAAGAGGTAAAAAATTATGTTGTGTAAATATAGCGGCTAAAAGGTGGAAGTGTCAAGCAAAATGAGGTAAAATAAAGGGAAGTAAAGGAAAACTAAAAGCAGGAGGAATGAAATGATTAATCAGGAATTGCTTGCCCCATGTGGTCTTTATTGCGGCGTCTGCGGTATATATTGCGCTTCAGAAAGTGGCGATGAGGCCTTAAAAGAAAAGCTGGCCAAAGCCTATGGTGACACACCGGACAAAATTAGCTGTAAGGGATGTCGTTCTGCTTCGCCTTACTGGTATTGCGCGGTTTGCGCCATTAAAAGTTGCGTCATAGAAAAGGGATATGTCGGCTGCCATCAATGCATTAGCTTTCCATGCGAAAAGATCGAAAATTTTCCGGTGCCGGAAGGCAAGAAAAATATTCTGCGCGCCATCCCTCGCTGGAAAGAATTGGGCACGGAGGCGTTTATTCAAGCCGAAGAAAAACTTTTTTCCTGCGATAATTGCGGCACACAGCTTTTCCGCGGGTCAAAAAAATGCCGTAAGTGCGGCACATTGAAGGGCTGAGAAAATATTTGGATAAAGCCGTTGCAGAGTGTTGCCCAAAAATCATTTTTTTGCAAACTGTCAGCGTTTTTACACTGATTTCCGGCACATATTTGTAAGTTGCTTTATTGTGTCCTTTTGGGTATAAGCGCACCGTCTGGTGTATATCAGACAGAAAAGTCGTTAATTAAGGTAACTCATGGCGGATAGAATTGAAGTAGGGTTCAAAGAAGGCATACGTGATGCTCTTGGCGAAAAGACCAAAAAGCGCATTATCGACAATCTAGGCTTGGCAGTCGCAAAAGTTTCCACCATCGAAGTATATACCATTGCCGGAGAGCTAAGCGCCGCCGAATTACAAGAAGCAGCCTCAGGACCGCTTTCTGATCCGGTCATTCAGAATTTCTCCATTAATAAGCCGCTGGCTAAAAATTTTGACTGGCTCATTGAAGTCGGTTTCCGTCCGGGCGTGACTGACAACGTCGGTAAAACCGCCCGTGAAGCAATCACTTTATTACTAGGTGATAATATCGGCGCACACAAAGTCAGCGTTTATACGTCCCGCCAATTTTTAATCAGCGGCAAAATATCTCAAGCTGATGCGGAAACAATCGCCTCAGGACTTCTGGCCAACGATCTCATCGAGCGCCATCAGGTCGTAGGCGTAAACGGCTTTGATTTTAATCATGGCCTGCCTGCCCATGTTCCGCAAGTGCAAGGCAAAGATGAGCCACAAGTAGCCAAAATCAATTTGGCGAAAGTGGACGCGCATGGTCTTTTGAAAATCAGTCAGGAAAAACTTTTGGCCCTTAATCTCGAAGAGATGCAAGCCATTGCCCACTACTATCGCAATCCCGCCGTGATCAAATCCCGCAAGAAATTCGGCCTTGATGAAAACACGACCGATGTGGAATTGGAATGCCTGGCGCAGACATGGTCGGAGCATTGCAAACATAAAATTTTCAATAGCAAGATTGATTACACCGATGGCCGCAGCAAACTTAAAATAGATTCGCTTTTCAAAAAATATATCAAAGGCTCAACGGCCAAAATCCGTAAGGCCAAAGGCAAGAAAGATTTCTGCCTTTCCGTCTTTGTGGATAACGCGGGCGTGATCAAATTCAATGAAGATCACAATTTGGTTTTCAAAGTGGAGACGCACAACTCTCCTTCCGCGCTGGACCCTTACGGTGGAGCGCTTACCGGTATTGTCGGCGTCAATCGCGATCCGTTCGGCACAGGCATTGGCTCAAAGCTTATTTTCAACACGGATGTTTTTTGCTTTGCCTCACCATTTCACAAAAAGAAATTGCCGCCCCGCATTCTGCATCCCCGCCGAATTTATGAAGGCGTGCGCGAAGGCGTGGAACACGGCGGTAACAAAAGCGGCATTCCTACCATCAACGGCAGCCTTGTCTTTGATGAACGGTATTTAGGGAAACCCCTGGTTTACTGCGGCACAGCAGGCATCATGCCCGCGAAGCTAAATGGTAAGGTTACACACACCAAAGAAATAAAGTCGGGCGATATCATTATCATGACCGGCGGCAAAATCGGCAAAGACGGCATTCACGGCGCAACTTTTTCATCAGAAGAACTTCACGAAGGCTCGCCTGTAACGGCTGTGCAAATCGGTGACCCGATCACGCAAAAGAAGATGACAGATTTCCTGCTTATTGCCCGTAACCGCGGCCTTTACCGCGCCATCACCGATAACGGAGCCGGAGGGCTATCTTCCTCAATTGGTGAAATGGCAACTTATTCCGGCGGGTGTGAAATTGATCTGGCGCTGACCCCTTTAAAATACGCAGGCCTTCAGCCTTGGGAAATTCTGGTATCTGAAGCGCAGGAACGCATGACCTTGGCAGTTGATCCCCAAAAAGTAGCCTTGTTTTCCGAGCTTGCCAAAAAGATGGGCGTGGAAGCCACGGTGCTGGGCACATTCACAAAGTCTGGAATATTTCATGTTCGCTACGGTGAAAAAACCGTGGCGTATCTGGATATGAAATTTCTGCATGACGGTGTGCCGCAGATGAAACTGACAGCCAAATGGAAAGCCCCGAAAAATGCCGAACCTGCTTTTGCCGAACCATCCAATTTCAGCAAAGCCTTTGCCCAGATGCTTTCGCGTTTGAATATCTGCTCGAAAGAAGCGGTTGTGAGGCAGTATGATCACGAAGTTCAGGGTGGTTCCGTGGTCAAACCGCTGGTGGGCGCGCAAAATGACGGCCCATCTGATGCCGGAATTGTGCGGCCTCTTCTTACTTCCATGGAAGGCGTGGTAGTGGCGCATGGCATCTGCCCGCGTTACAGCGATATTGATACATATCACATGACGGCCTGCGCCATTGATGAAGCTATCCGCAATGCTGTGGCAGTCGGCGCTGATCTTGATCATCTGGCGGGGCTCGACAACTTCTGCTGGTGCGATCCTGTTCAGTCCGCAAAAACTCCTGACGGCGAATATAAACTGGCGCAACTGGTGCGCTCGAATATGGCGATTTACGATTACACAACCGCCTTTGGTGTGCCTTGTATTTCCGGCAAAGACAGCATGAAAAATGATTATTCTATAGGCAAAACAAAAATCTCCGTACCGCCGACGCTGCTTTATTCAGTGATCGGCAAAATCAAAGATGTTCGCAAGGCCGTGACGATGGATGCCAAACGGCCTCAGGATCTGGTGTACATCATTGGTGAAACGCTGGATGAACTGGGCGGATCGGAGTGGTTCGCCCAGCATGGAGCTATCGGCAACAAAGTGCCACAGGTAGATGTCAAAAAAGCCATCAAAAAATATCGTGCCCTGCACAAAGCCATTCAAGCCGGAGTTGTCGCATCCTGTCATGACTGTTCCGATGGAGGCCTGGGCATTGCGCTCATTGAAACCGCCTTTGCCGGGGACTTAGGCATGAATGTTGATTTAAAGGATGTTCCCTACCGTGGCAAGAAGCGCAATGATTATATTTTGTTTTCGGAAACAGCCAGCCGCTTTGTGGTAACCATTCATCCGAAGGATCAAAGCAAGTTTGAAAAGATCATGGCCGGAAATGTTCTCGCGGAAGTTGGGTTTATTTCCAACGACGGGCTCTTCCAGATAACCGGCCTCAATGGCAAATTGATTATTAAAGAAAAAATAAGCAAACTCAAAGCAGCATGGCAAAAGCCGCTTAATTTTTAGACGGGATTTTATTTATGACGATCAAAGTAAAAGCAATAGTACTTACCGGTAACGGCACCAACTGTGAAATGGAAATGGCGCATGCCTGCACGCTTGCCGGTGCCGATGAAGTCGATATCGTTCATATCAGTGAATTGCTCTTTGGGGAAAAGCGTCTGTCTGACTATACCTTTTTAAATCTACCGGGTGGATTTCTTGATGGCGATGATTTGGGCTCGGCCAAAGCAGGGGCTAACCGCTTTTTACATGCCCGCATTGCCGGCGCCAATGAAATGCTCATCGAAGAATTATTGAAATTTATTGCCGCAGGTAAATTGATTCTGGGCATTTGCAACGGCTTTCAGCTTATGGTGAAGCTGGGGCTGCTGCCCGCACTCGATGGCAACCTCACTAAGCAAAGCTCAACGCTGACGTTTAACGATTCAGGACGTTTTGAAGACCGCTGGGTGTATCTCAAGGCCAACACGCTTTGCCCCTGTGTTTTTACAAGAGGCATTGACATTGTCTATTACCCAGTACGCCACGGTGAGGGAAAGTTTGTTCCGGAAAGCAATGCGATACTTGAAGAAATTGAAGAAAAGAATTTAGTTGCCCTGCAGTACAGCACGGCTGAAGGCGCGCTCACAATGGACTATCCGGCTAACCCCAATGGCTCTATTTCCGCTATTGCCGGTATTTGCAACGAAACAGGCAGGCTCTTTGGTTTAATGCCGCACCCTGAAGCCTATCTCCACCGCACCAACCATCCGCGTTGGACAAGAGAAAATCTCCCCGAAGAAGGTCAGGGATTGGCAATTTTCCGCAATGCGATAAACTTTATCCGCAGCAAAGAATTTTAGATTATTTACTCCGCTTTTTTCCCGATAATATCAATAACAGTAATTTCCGGAGGCGCAAAGATTCGTACCGGAGGTCCCCACGTCCCTGTGCCGCCGCTGACATAAAGCAACTTGTTTTTCCCCAGTTCATAATATCCGTAATTATTTTTAAAAAACAGGCGCGTAATTAATTTGAAGGGGAAGATCTGGCCGCCATGAGTATGGCCGGAGAGCTGTAAATCAAAGTTTTCCTTCTCCTTGACAAATGGCTGGTGCTTCAGCAACAAAACAAATCCTTTGTTGCGGTTGGAAGAAATTAATTCGTCAAAAGTGCCTTTGTCTTTTCTTAAACCAAGCCTTGCGGCCGTTATATCGTCCGCACCGAAAATGTTTATTCCGGCTATTTGCCTGACTTCATCCCGCAAAACTTCAAACCCGGCTTTTTGAGTAAACTCCAGCGATCGCTTTATCCCGGCATAATATTCATGATTGCCCATAATCGCGTATTTACCAAATGCAGGCTTGATGGAAATAAATTTTTCGGCTTCGGGCATTACATTATCGAGTTCACCATCAAGCAAATCTCCGGTCGAAACCAAGATGTCAGGATTAGCCCGCCTTACAGCATCAATAAGAGCATGGAGGCGCTCTTGCCGGATAATTAATCCCACATGCACATCGGATATCTGGACAATGCGGATTCTGCCCTCATTGGGTAAAAAGTGTTCGGTCTGAACTTCCAGCTTTTTAACCCTGATTTTTTGCGCGTCCAGAAAACCATAAACGACAAGCACAAACGAAAGAAAGACAGCCAGGCCAAAAAAGATAGTGTTAAGAGGGATGATTTTCGCGGCCGGGTAAAAATACTTGGCTATAAATCTAATAATATCAAAGGATACACTCAAGAAGAAAAAGAGAAAAACAAAAGCCATCCAGATATAACCGATATAGGCAATTGCCTTTGCTAATTCTTCCAGGCGCATGTTTTCGGCGACTCTCACCAGTACTGGCGCCAGAATCAGCAAAATCATCAATACTACAACTATAATTTGAACAGCCGCAGGAAATTGAAAAATACTTCTTGTCCGGGCAAACGCGTAAAAATTAATGCCACCGTAAAGACACAAAAACGTCAAAAGAAAAATAATCATACCAAGTTCCATATTTGTTGTGAAACTCCAATTCCGAAAGCGCAATAACCTAAATAACCTGAAGGTTACCGTGTGGTCATCTGCGACGCAGCGGAATTGGTAAGTTGAACAATCCCGCGCAGCGGAGGGTATAATACCCCGCAGCGAGCTCACGGAATCTGTTTCCAAAGCTTGCTTTGGGGTTCATACCCGTGATTATGTTTTCCAGCCTGCGTCTTCCCCGCTGCTTGAGGCAGAGAAAACATTTGCTGCAAGCTAATGTAAAACAACCTGTAAGTCAATATTTAAGATGGGATTAAGCTTGACAAGGAAAAACCCTTAATATAAATACTGCTTCTACGTTTCTTAACAGAATACGGATTTCCAATGGATGCCGATGTAGCTCAGCCGGTAGAGCAACTGATTCGTAATCAGTAGGTCACCAGTTCGATTCTGGTCATCGGCTCCAGTTTTAGTAAGGGATTGAGCAATTTCAGCTTAATCCCTTTTTCTTTAAATGCTACCCTATAGCTACCCTGTGGAATGATTTTTCGTGATCTCTGGTTATGTTTGAACAGCGGTGAATTTCCATGAATGAATTTAGCAAGTGTCCAAATCATCATTTCAAAACTTCGTTTTTACTGTACTGAGATGTCACCAGCGGATAGTGATTGGACAAGACATCTTCCTAAAGTCAGCAAACTGTAACCCTTGAAGAAAATGCTTGATTTCAAGTGGCAAACAGTATCTAATTAGCTAAAATAGCACTGGATTACATTTCATTGACATATAGCTATATATTATCTATGTTTTTACAGGAACTTTGCAAATCAATTTATTTTAAAAAGAATGTTTCTAAATTCCCCAATAATACTAAAGAAAATAAAATAGTGGGGACTGATAATGATTGATATTAAGACATTAATGATTATTTACCTAAGCGTCAACATTATTAACACCGGAGCAATGATAGTTATTTGGAGGCAGAACCAAGAGCGATATAAAGGTATATCTTTTTGGTTGGTTGGGCTAACGCTACAGGCAGTAGGGTCTCTATTGCTGATCCTCCGTGGACACATACCTAATATCATATCCATGACTGGTTCTAATGTTATAATATTGGGTGGATTATTGATTGTTTTAATGGGATTGGAACGATTCACAGGAAGAAATAATAGGAACACCCATAATTACCTTCTCCTTGTCGTTTTTATTGCTGTTAGTATTTATTTCGTCTTAATCCAACCGAATCAGAAAGCGCGTGATATTGCTTTTACTGCGATGTTGATAATCTATACTTTCCAGTGTAGCTGGCTCCTGCTGCGTAGTGTAGATCGCGGTATGCGCCGATTAACACAGCTCACAGGCATAATGTTTGGAGTCTACACTACTGTCAACTTATCCAGGATCATCCTGACCGTTTTTTTTGACCAGGGCAATGATTTCTTTAAAGCAGGAGTAGTGACCGCACTTTCACTCACCTTGTATATCTTACTGAACATCAGCTTAACTATATGCTTCGTTTTGATGGTGAACGGGCGGTTGCTTAAGAACGTTCAATCAGAGGAAGAGAAATCCCGACTTCTCATTGAGAACAGTCAAGACATCATTTATACAATCACTACAAATGGTGTATTAACCTTCGTTTCACACGCATGGACCAAAATGCTCGGTCATCTTGTACAACAGGTTATTGGACAACCAATCGGGCAATTTGTCCATACGGAAGATCTTCCATTATGTATGGAGTGGATAAAAAAAGTGATCGAAACAGGACAAAGTAAGGGTGTTGTTGAGTACCGCGTGCGGCACATGGACGGATCATGGTACTGGCACGAATCGAGGGCGGTTCCTTTGAAAGATAAAACAGGTGCTATCATCGGGTTTGAAGGTATCGCCAGAGACATCACCAAGCGCAAAGAACTGCAGCAAAAGCTCGAGGAAATGGCAACGCATGACTATCTGACCGGGTTGCCAAACAGGGCGTTGCTAAATGACCGTTTCACCATAGCAGCGGTGTTGGCCCAACGTAATAAGAATAGACTTGCCATCATGTCGTTGGATCTGGACAAGTTTAAATCCATCAATGATACCCTCGGTCACGACGCAGGGGATCAGATGCTTAAGGCTGTGAGCAAGCGGCTTAATGGAATAATACGTGCCAGCGACACGTTAGCCCGCGTTGGGGGAGACGAGTTTGTTTTGATGATGCTGGAGACCAACAATATGGAAAATGCCACTACCATTGCTCAAAAGATACTGGATTCCTTCAAAGAATCTATGCTTATCGACGGTCATGAGCTGCATTTATCTACCAGCATAGGTATTGCCATGTACCCTGAAGACGCGGAGGATCTGGAGAACTTGACCAAGAAATCCGATGCAGCGATGTATTACTCCAAGGGTCACGGCCGCAACCAGTTTAAATTCTTTGGTGATGGCGATGTCCAAACTGGTGGAGATAACAAGAGCGTAAATTGATTAAACCCCCGCAACAGAAAAGAATGGTGAATCTTTGCTCGGCTCACTAATGATGTCGGATATCACAATTCAAGTGGCAATCCTAACTTATATAATGAATCCTAAGTTGCCGACTTGTAGATGTCATGTGGTCATGGCTCACTACTTCCGCTGCCCGCCGATTGCCAATGCGCAGCAGGGGATAATTGGGGACGGTTATATTTAATTGACAATTTCAGCTAATTCTTGCCAATCCTACATTTCCGACCGTTGCCGACGGCAGTTATTATTCTGTAGTAAATATTTGGGACTTTCAATTTGGGTAATTCTGGGGACAGCATCCTTCATCAATGTCTCCTTTTGTCTAAAGAATAGCCTCGATCCCTTTGCGGTGGATCACATTCAGCAGCACGAGAGCCGCGCCTATCGGACGCTTTGCTCCACGCTCCAATCTCTTTTAATGTTTCCAGTTCGTCCGCCTCGATGTTGTCTCGTTCGCTTTTCGCAAAGCCGTAGAGGAACATAGCCCGCTTGCCGGAGCGGTAGGCGATTAGTAGCCGGTAACCACCCGAACGGCCATGTCCTGTTCGCGCCACCCGTTGTTTGATGGTCCCATTGATTGATTATTAAACCAGTTTGTGCTATTATTTTTGCAAATAAGGAGGTAAATCTATGCCCGTGGTAAGGAGCGAAAAATGAAATTCAATATTGAACAATATATCGCGAAAGCGGACATAGAATCTTTCTGCCGACAGAACCACATTAGGAAGATTGCCCTGTTTGGCTCAGCTCTGCGTGATGAATTAAACCCGGATAGCGATATTGACCTGCTTGTAGAGTTTGAAGAAGATCATATTCCGGGCTTAATTACGCTGGCGGGAATGGAAATTGAATTGAGCGATAAAATCGGCAGAAAAGTGGATCTCCGCACACCGCGAGATCTCAGTAGATATTTCCGAGCTGAAGTTGTTAGGCAGGCAGAGGTGCAATATGAAGCTAGATGACAAAATAAGGTTGCAACACATGCGCGATGCCGCTCAGGAGGCGGTTATATTTCTAGACTCCGTCAATGGCGAAAATATTGAAAACAACCGCCTTGTTTCTCACGCCATTGTTCGATTGATTGAAGTTGTTGGCGAAGCAGCGGCGCAAATATCCAAAGAATACAAAACTTCACATTCGGAAATGCCCTGGGCGCAGATTATCGGAATGCGTAACCGTATCGTCCATGCCTATTTTGATATTGATTACGCCCTTGTGGAAAGCACTGTGAAATATGATTTTCCCGCACTTCTCGAACAACTGACAAATCTGATTGCATCGTATAAGGAGCAGGAATAACGCGTTGCAAAGCCAATTGACAAACTCATTATCAATTCCCATTAAGCTCAATAGAATAAGGATCCATGATTTTATGGCTGGTAATCTGGC
>SESG01023640.1_pt1 | contig 32986 bp, 44 predicted proteins | sample 3171421 | NCBI WGS metagenome assembly SESG01 (sample SAMN10866946, study PRJNA518727) | freshwater metagenome | biome: subpolar coniferous forest; feature: holomictic lake; material: water; isolation source: holomictic Lake 227, 6 m and 8 m depth | place: Canada: near Kenora, Ontario | collected...
AAATCATTAAAAACGAAAGTTAATTGATATTTATCTTTGAGGAAGCAGAAAACCCATCTGCTTTAGCGGATGGGATGAATGCGACCCATTAGGTCAATGATAATATATTATCATTGACTTTTTCTAAATCTGTGATATACTTATACACAAAGACAAGGGTTGTCTGGTTTGGGAACCAAATCGGACTCTAAACAAAAACATGGGGAGGCGTTGAGGATTGCATCTGGTAAAACAGAGAGAGTAATCAAGTCAATGAACCATGAAACCAAGAAACTAATCAAGCGGGGAAACCCACTTGATTTAGCGGGTGGGTAGTTCACGGTCCGGTATTGGCTCTGGTTTCTACCCAGTACGTGCATAAATGGATAATGAGAGTTCAAATCTCTCCCGGACTACCATTTAAAAAATCCCACCGATTATGGTGGGATTTTTGTTTGTTGAAACCATGTTATAATTAAGTAATTTTAAATGTATGATTAACAGAACTCGTAATACCGAATGAACCAGTTACGCCTAAAGTAACCACATAACTACTTGCGGTTGTAAATGTAAAGACTGGATTTTGAAGTGTACTTGTTGGAGTAGATCCACTTCTAAAGTTCCAATTATATGTGAATGGATTGGAAGCATTATTACTATAGCTAGCATTGATGAAATTAATTACGTCGTTTGAAGATGCAGTATAATTATTATCAACATCGGGTATTAAATTACCATCGGTAGCAGTAAATCCAGCGGTTACTGTTGGGGGTATTATTTTAATTAGCACACTAGACGATACTTTATTAGATGGATCTGAGATTGCAGAGGCAGTCATAGATGTTCGAAAACTTCCGGTTGATGAATATAAATAACTTGGATTTAATCCTCCACCTGTTCCTGAACTACCACTTCCAAAATTCCAGTTAAAATTAATCAAAGACAATGCAATTAGATCACTATTTCCACCTACTAAGAAATTAACACCACATGGAGCAGATCCAGTAAGATTATTAATATTTGCCACCGTAGTATAACTTACTACCATATTTGGATTAAAAAATTGAGGAGTAGGCATTCCACCGGCACCGGCCGCATTTCCTGCTACAGTAGCAGATGCAATGGATGGAGAATTTGGCGGCAATGTATGACTAGTTGCTTCTTGAATAGCTTGTTGAGCTTGTTGGTCTTGTATAATTCGCTGTAATAACGCTTGTTCTTCAACAATTTCATGCCAATGTTTTTTGCGACCTCCCGGTTGAGAAGTATAAGCATTGTATGGTTCGACTAGAAAAGTTTGTGGTATATTCATAATTCAAATATAAATATCCACATCAAGTTAAAAAAATGCAATAAAAAACCTCTTAGCGATTTGCCAAGAGGTTTTTGTTAATATAATTGTTATTTACGACGAATTGCCATTTACAACGAATTGCCATTTACAACCAAAATTCGAACTGGTTCCTTGGTTTTAATCTTGATATTTTGTTCCTTAGTAAATTTTGGTTTCAATGCACCAAAAAGATCCATAAAATTCTTAATGACATTCTTCTTTCGCTTTGCTGCATCATTACTAACCTTCGCAGCATCTACAAGCTTGGAAAGAATCAATCCAGCATCTTGACCGTTTTCTTGTTGAACAACCCATCCAACAAATTCATCTTTAGTCATCTTTCCATCGGGATCATTCAATACAATTACATGTTCCCACTTTTGTTTTGGACCACCCTCGGCTTTCCTGTCTGCCTTTTCCTCTTCGGCTGCTTGAGCAAGATCCTTTATGATTTCGTGGACTTTTGCAATTTCAATTTTATGTTCCAACAATGTTGCTTCAACTTGTTCAATTGTCATATGTTTATTTTGTTAATCAGTAATATGAACTACCAATCCCCTAAAGGAGATGGGTTTCCTCTTTCATCCGGTCCAGAGGCTTTAGATTCGGGTTGTTCCACCCCTATAAATTTATACTATACCTAAACTCTAAAAAATGTCAACACTAAATATAATATTTCAACTTAATATTGTCAATCATGCCTTCGCGATGGATAATTGGAGGAAGTGGAACTATAATTAAATTTGATTGTATATATCCATTTATATGGCCAATTTCTTCTTCATCTAATCTTCTATATAAAACTCTATAATGTGCAAAAACATCTTTATATTCAATATAATCACGATAATCATTAATAAACACTACATTTTTAATTCCATGTGCGGCAATATTAACTGCACAATTTAAACATGGACTCATGGTTAAATATATTATATGACCTTCGCCACGACGTATTAATGATAACGCATTCGTTTCTGCATGAATAAATAAGGATCGTTTAATATCTCGATAACACTCCTTAGTTAAGGTAGATATTAATGGTTTTCCTTTTATTAAGCCATTATATCCAGTGGAAATAATTCTTCCATCGGAATTCGTAATACAACAACCAGTTATAGTTTGTGGATCTTCGGAACGAGATGCCACACTTAATGCCATCAAACATCCATATTCATCTTTTGTAAGACGATTTGGATTGATTACAGGGGTTCCACTTTCATTTGATTCTTTAATAAATTCTTTCCAATTCATGATCGCATGATATTCAACCCATCAAAAAAGTCAATAGAAAAATAAACAATCCAATATAAACATATATAATGCTATAATAGGATAGTATTATAGCAAAACATAATAATATGACTTGACATTTTTCAAAAAACACATAAAATCATCTATATTATGAGTAATTTAGCAACAATTCAAAAAGTAAAAAATGTTCGTCCGTGTCCAAACTCGGACAGTCTCGATATATTACAGGTTCTTGGTTGGCAAGTTGTTACTAAAAGGGGTGAATTTGCCGAAGGAGACCTTGCAGTATATATTGTAATTGATACGGTATTACCAGAAGTTCCTGAGTTTGAATTTCTTAGAAATAAGAGTTTTAGAATCAAGCCAATTAAACTTCGCGGTGAAGCATCTGCTGGAATCGTATTCCCTACTAATATTTTAACTAGATTTGGATATAATGAGCCATTGATAGAAGGTACTGATGTAACTACTATTATTGGAGTAATCCATTATGAACGACCATTGCCACCCGAATTGGCAGGACAACGTATCGGTGGATTGCCTTCATTTCTTATAATGACAGATGAAGACAATTTGCGATCATATCCATATGCCTTGTCAGAATTAAATGGCAAGCCATATTACATAACACAAAAGGATGATGGAAGTTCTGCTACATTTTATATCAAGGATAATGTATTCGGCGTATGTAGTCGAAGAGTAAATCTTAAAGAAAGTGATAGCAATAGTTTCTGGAAAATTGCAAAAACATATGATATTGAAAATGCCCTTCGTTCTGCATTTCCTAATACAGATGTTGCTATTCAAGGTGAATTGTGTGGACCAGGAATTCAAAAAAATAAGCTTAAATTAACTCAACCAAAGTTAAGTGTATTTAATCTATTTGATGTTCGAACTCAAAGTTATTTTGGATATGATGAATTGAGTAAATTTACAACCGATTATAATCTTTCTATGGTTAAATTAATTGGGGGCGGGTCTGCATTTGATTATTCATTAGAAGATTTAATTAAATTTGCCAATACACAACAATATTCAACGGATAATTTTGCAGAGGGTATAGTTATACGTCCAAAAGTTCCGTTTTATAGTAAAGTTCTAAAGAAAACTTGGTCTGGAAAAGTATTAAACGAAAATTATAAACAAGATTAAAATATGGATACCGAACAATATAGTCTATTCTTAGACGATGATCCAAGTAGAATTCCAAACAAATTACTGTGGATTAACCTTCCATCGGTAGAATGGACTATAGTTCGGACATACAATGATTTTGTAGATATTATCAATCAACGAGGATTGCCAGTCAGAATCAGTTTTGATCATGACCTTGGTGATGATGCATATAAAGAATATTTTAGAGCACAAGCAACAAAGACTTCAATAAATTATAATAATATTAATGAACGTACTGGATATGATTGTGCCTTATTCATTGCAAATTATTGTATTAACCACGAGGTAAATATACCAGAATATTATGTTCATTCTTTAAATGGTCCCGGAAAAATGAATATTGTATCGGTATTAGAAAGTGCTAAAAAATCTATGAAACAACCATATCAACATGTAATAATCCTAGTGGGGGCACCGGGTTCAGGAAAATCAACATGGAGTAAAGAGATAGAAAAAGCAAATTCTAATAATCTCATTAGAATTTGTCCAGATGAATTTAGAGCTAAACTTGGAACCGGAGAAAACGATCAATCGGTGTCCGCCGCCGCATTTGAAGCCACTAGAAATACTATGATTGATATACTAGATCGAGGATTAGGTGTTATTGTTGATGCAACAAATATGTATCGTAAAACAAGAGAGCAATTTATTTCAATTGCACGTAAGAAAAATGCATTAGTAACCGCAATTGTATTTAAAGTTGATAGGGACACATTAATCAATAGAAATATTGCAAGAGGAAAAGAAGGTGGACGAAATGTTCCGGTAGATGTAATTGATAAAATGCTTGCAAAATATCAAGAACCAGATAAAACGGAATTCGACGAAGTAATTTTCATTTGATATGGATACTAAATCTAGTAACGGAAAAGGAAAAGGACCAATTAAAGGGTATAATCCCAAGCAATGGTACATAAATTTTGATAAAATTGTATGGAATAAAAAATCAAAATCAAATGATACTTCACGAAAAAATATTAAATCAAAAACCATTTGAATGCGATGATATTGATATTTTATGCAAAGAAATTACTGATATCTACGACGAAACTTGGTGTAATAGTTTAGAAGTTACAATAGAACATATTAAATGTTTAAAAAATTTTAAACATGAAATTGGTAGTTGGAATGTTCCACTTAAATGGGTTGATGATCCGTGTGTACCACGATTTGCATATAAGATATTTCGAAAACCTCTCATAGAGTTCAATGATCCAAATAAGAAATATGCATTTGAATTTCATCAATCATGGGTTCCAACTAATCAATGGCTAACTGCTACTGTAAGTGGTTCGAATGGATTAACTGGAATAGAACATCAAGACTATGCTAAATTTCATTTATTATGTGATGAAGAACAAGCAATTACATACTATATTAGCAGAATCAAAGAGTATTCAGATCCATGCTATGACCCATGTATATGTAGAGTAGCCGCTGTAAATTTTTTTACGGTAGATTTAATTTATGTACCTCCAAAACAATTTATGTGGGGAATAGATGCAAGAAACATATATATGTCAATATGACAAATCAACCAATAGAACAACTTCCAACGAGGGAAATCAAACTTCCGGTAGAAAACGTTACCATCATCAATGTAGATGAATTAAAACCAAATTCGGTGATACTAATTAATATTGATGTTAACACTCCTGCACAAAAAAATGCAGTTTCACCATCATTTGCAAAATTATTTTCTCCATATTCAAAAGAATTAAAAGAAAAAAACATTAGTATAATGTTGCTTTCATTAAAAGAAACGATTAAATCTATTTCCGAAGAAGAAATGAATTCGGATGGATGGTTTAAAAAAGAAAAATCAGCAATTATAAATCCATATGACATCAGATAACATTACAACATTAATTATACCAGATTTACATCTCAGACATGAACAAGCAGAACGAATTATTAAACATGTAGGTGCAGATAAAGTCGTTTTTCTGGGGGATCTATTTGATGAATTTTATGATACGCCTGAAATGGTGGAAAATAGCGCAACATGGTTAGAATGGTCGGTGAATCAACCAAACAGAATTCATGTATTTGGAAATCATGATTGTCAATATGCATTTGATTATAAAAAATTTCGTTGTTCTGGATATGAAGAATGGAAACATCATATTGTAAAAGACATTGTTTCCAATAGTACATGGGAAAAAGTAAAATGGTGGTATTTCTTAGATAATACTTGGTTATTGACTCATGCAGGACTTCATGTTAATAATTTGCCATTTCAACTTAATTCACATACAACCAGATTAAAATTTTATGATAAAATTAATACATATCTTGAAACCGAACTTATTGATTCGTTCAGGAAAATTGCAAATGATCAGCTTACATGGATGTTTGGAGCAGGACATGCTAGATATGGTTCATTTCCAGTAGGTGGTATTATATGGTGTGATTTTAGATATGAATTTAAACCTATAAATGGATTACATCAAATATTTGGTCATACTCCTCTATCCCATGATACAGTATGGTCAATAATTAATACAGTTGGCGATTCGCAAATTTCTCCATCATGTATGTTTACTCCTACCGACTTTAATAAGATTGACACCACTTATAATTTGTGTTTAGATGTGCATGGCAATATAAATTGGGCAGTATGGAATAATAAAACAAAAACAATAACAATTGGTAATTATACGGAATTATAATATGGAATGTAATATATCAGACATTTCTAATAAATCAATTTGTTTAAAATTGAATAAAAAGTGGGAAGCTGTAGGAATAGGACCAGTATCAAAGACAATTTGTGATTTGATGAACGGCGTTGTTTTTGCAATGGATATTGTCTATACTATGAATGAAGATGGAACTCCAAATTTTGATTCCCATGAATATCTTGAACCAGTAGATTGGGATAAGTGGATAATGCTTCCTGTTCGTCCATGGGATCTTAGTATTCGGTCTATTCATTTGCATATTCGAGTACCTACTGTAGTAATTGCAAAAAATTATGCGAAAGTACATGAGAAGAAATTCAAAGGAAAACCTTCTAGGGAAGGATTAGCAATTAGAGACAATCTTATTGATGCATATACGGGAGAAGAATTGGATTTTCATACAAGTACTATAGATCATGTATTACCATTATCTCGTGGTGGTACGGACACATATGATAATACCGTATTAACTACTAAAGAAATCAATAATAGAAAAGGAAATAGATTAAATTCCGAAGTTGGATTAAAACTATTGATTAATCCACATATGCCCAAACCCGTCCCAGTATCTCATACTATACGTAGAGTTCGTAATAGAGATTGGGCAGCGTTTTTAACTAGACCTAAGCGGGAACATCATTAAGAATCATGTTTTTTACAATCTGATTGAAATTTATTTTTGGTTGCCATCCTAATTCTGATTTGATTTTAGAAGAATTTCCACAAATAGTTTCTATTTCTGCTGGTCTATAATATGATGGATTTATTTTAATTAAAACAGTTCCTTCGGGAGTAGAGTAACATCCATGTTTATAAATAAAAACTTCATCAATTCCCATTCCTTTCCATTCACCTACAATCCCAATATAATACATCGATTCTTCTACAAAACTTCTAATAGTATGATTTTCTCCACTTGATACTACATATTCACATAAATTATTTAATAAATGAGTCATTAATATTTTGTGATATGATACCTTGTCACAACATTCTTTTTGTTGAATAGCAAGTCGTAACTTATTCTTAATAATACAATTGTATTCGTCTTGATTAAGCATTCTCCATATTGCATCTATACAATCCTCTGCAGCCGACCAATCCCGCTTAACATTTATATTTCCAAGTTCAAGTGGAATAATGGGAGTTTCTGGATTTTTCATTCTATTACATATTAATCCAAGTCCTTTAGTTATTTTTCTAGTAACAAAATCTTCTCCTCTACGAACGCTTTCATGATTAAACATCCATCCTTGGACCGCATATATATTATAAGATTCCCTATAAACCTTTACTAGTTGTCTTGCAGAGGCTTTACTAGCACCATAGGGACTACGTGGTCGCAATGGATGTTGTTCATCTTGTGGAGAATAGGTGACATTCCCGAATTCATCACTACTTCCAGCATTAAAAAATCTGCATAATGGAGCATGACAGCGAATAGATTCTAATATATGAATGATACCTTTTGTATTGGCATCCCATGTTTGAACAGGAAAATCCCATGAACTTTTTACGGATGACTGTGCCGAAAAATTAATGAAATAGGATGGTTGAAGTTTACTTACTATTGATTCTATTGAATGTTCGTCAGTTAAATCGAAATTTACTAGATAAAAACGATCAACATTTAAAAGATGAGTTATATTTTCACAATTAATTCCACTTGAATGTCTAACGCCTCCAAATATTACATAATCCGGATTCCGTAATAAATAATCAACCATCAAAGAACCATCTTGTCCAGTTACCCCAGTAACAATGACTACCGCTCTATTATTTATAACCTTCTTTGCATCTTCAACATTCAAAATATTCATAACTTTTTTATTTGTTTTATTCTTTTTTGGCTAGTTTTTCCCACTCTAAAAACCAAGGCATTTTTTCAAATTCATTTTTTGAATTGTCAATCGATCCAGAATTTGGATGTTGTAATATTATATCTATTGTTTCTATCATATTATGTCACCGTAGGTTCATCATCATCATCATCATCATCATCATCATCCTGGTATTCATCATTTTCGTCTTGGTTAGAATGCTGTAGATGAAATTTCTGAAAATCTTCTTCGGTAAGAGTTAATTCATTCACAAGACTATTAACAAAATAACACAACGACATCTTATCATATTTAGTCTCCGTTAATTTCTTAGACAACATCTCTATTATATTATCCAATGTAGGTATGTTTTTTACTACTTTTTCATCTAATCCATACTCTCTCGCCAATTCTTGAGGAGATAACAACCCAGGTATTTCATTTTTTTCTACTGCGATTTGTATCTCACTCATTATTTTATCTTTGATCATTCTATTAATTTCCCTATTACTTTTTCCTTTTTTCTTTTCTTTAATAAAAATATCTTGTATGTAAGATTCATCGACCCGTTTTGCAACTGAAAACGATGCTAATACACCTAATTGATTTAAAAGATGAATTGGTTTATTAGACATATATTATTTAAATATTCCCGGATCAAACATATGAACTCCACGTCTTAAATATCCTCGTCCACATTCAATAGTACAATTCCAACACAAAAGTCTTAAGTTTTCTTTCTTAAAATTCTTTTTGTCACCGTCAAGATGGTCTAGTAATAATGGCACATGATTATCTATAATTGACTTTTTATCATATTTACATTGATCACAACATTCCGGAAATGTATGCGATTGTATTATTTTTCGCTTAGCAATCCAATCTGACATTTTTGGATGAGTATTAAAATCCCCATTTAAAATTTTAGATAATGGATAACATCCTCGTTCTGGTCCATGTGGTTGTTTTCTCCCCTTTTGAAATGGTTTTGGGTCATATATACCATACATCTTAGCATATTTTCTATACGTAGAATGTGCTACTCCAAGCCATCTTGCTTGACCTGCAGCAAAGATAGAATGCTTTCTTGCTTCTTCAATTTCGCTTTGTAATAATGGCCTATATCCTCTGCCACGTTTAGTTCGTCTTTCTAAAACGGGAAGAAGACCATTTTGAGCTAACATTCCATGTGGAAGTTGAGTTTCGGAAATTATTTTTTGTGTTTTTAATTCCCTAAGTTCCTTTTCCATTTCCTCTACCTTTTTATAAAGGATAGTAACGAGTCGTTCTTGGCCAGTAGTCTCATAGGTAAGACTAGAAGTTATTTCCGACATATTATTTTGTTCCATGTTTTGGCTCCATGGCTAAATCACAATCTGTTTGTAATTTAAATTTTTCTCGTAATTGTTCTGCTTTACCATAACAACCAGCATTAACAAGTATCCAATATGAATTATATGGATATGTTTTTTTAGGAATTTTTTTATCCCAACAATCCGCAACTGGACGAATAATGCCGTTATGCTTTTTGCGTTTTGTTTTCTCAACTGCACGAGTAGCCGCTTCCATAAATGGGTCATCAAATATATCCGTGTCGATGTCATATTCGGTCACATTGTCGGCGGTTAATCGTACTACCACTGTTTTAATCGCTGAAAATTTCATAGTCTTTATTTTCCTGGTTCTCATATACATATGTTTATACCTTTATTAAAGACTTAGATCGTTTATTTTTCGAACACGATAAATCTCCATCATTTAACAAATCCAAATTGTCGAGTTTTCTATTAAAATTATCATAAACTGCTTCTTCGACTGTATTTGCGGCCAAAAGTATTTTTTGTATTGCTTTCGTTTTTGCACCATCTCTCCATATTCTACCAACACATTGTCTCATTAATACTGCTGAATCATTTGGAGAAATTATTGATTCCCTTGGATGTCCTCCATGCAAATCATGTAATGAAAGTCCAGCTCCCCCAGATCCAATATTTATTAAAATTATACGAGATGTATTATTCTGAAAGTTATCGACATGTTCGTCTTTAAGCTTATCCGAAATATTACCATCATAAATGCAATCAGTCTTTAATCGTTCTGCAATTGCATTTAACGTATCGGTAAAATTTACAAATATAGCAATCGAAAATCCCTCTTCTAACCCTTCTTCTGCCATTTCTACAATTCTAGGAACCTTTAGTAATTCTACCGATTGTCTTGCTCGTAATCTAATAATTAATTCACTTTCTTCATCGTCTTTAGATCTTTCTTCAAGCTTTTTAAGTTCCTTATCCATGTCATCATAAATTTTATTAACATGCTTAACATCAGACTCTTCCATGTTATAAAGCTCGGGAATAATTTCACATGATGGAAAATTTGGTATATCATCTCTACGAAGACGTACTCCTCGGTGACTAAATACTGCAGTGTGTAACTTCTTTAAGACTCTTGAATCATTATTAAATTCTAGCCCCCAATCTCCATCCACAATTCCGTTTTCTTTTGCCCATTTATAATAATCTTTATTACCCCCCTTAAATAATTTTATTGCTAATCCAATTGCTCTCATTTCAAGAGGATTAGTTGCCAGGGTCGCCGAACAAAATAACATTGGAAATCCTTCCTTAATTGCAGTGTAGCAAATCTTTGCATTCTGAGTCTTCCAATTTTTTAATTTTTGTGATTCATCCCATATAATAAGTGTATTCTTTGGAATTTTCCACGTAAACACATGCCGATTATCCTTACGAGATAATACATAAGATGCTATAGGAGAGTCTTCATTTCCAATACGAAGTCGTTCATAATTCACTACTCCAATCACCTTATCTTCCATTTTGAAATGATTAGTTAGAACTCGCTTCCATGTAGTTATAACTGCCTTTGGACATATAACTACAACATTATTACCAAATTCTCTTGCAACTGCACATGCAGAAAATGTTTTCCCACTTCCTGTTTCGGAACCATCGACGGCAGCACCCCAATAATTTATGGAAGATACTAATTTACTTACGGATTTTACTTGCCAAGGACGAAGACCACTTGTATCTTTTAATTGATATGGTGGTAATTCAAATGGAGGTTCTTCTATAACTGGTTGACTTGAGGATTTATCAAATGATCTGAATAAAGAAATAGACGGCTTCGTTTCGGTTAAATACCAATTATTTCCGGTTTTAGTCTTACTTAAAACAAATCCATCTGTTAATAGTGAAAACTTATTTTTATTCCAAAATAAAAAGAATCCATCGACATAATTATTCGGAATAGACCATCTTCGCTGATATCCTTGAGGAACTTTGTAAGGAGAACACCATTTAATAATCATAACTTATTACTAAATCCATCAATTCCCAAATTCTTCTTTCTGATATAACGCTATACTTGGAATATCACATTTCATTCTACGTAATTCACCTGCATCATTTCTAATGATTCCCATTTCAAATTTATCTGCCATAGATCTTACAAACGTAACTGATTGTGGATCATCATATCCATGTCCAAGTGATTCGAGCATAATCATGCGGTCTCTTCGTGTCATGTTATATTCCCTAGCACATACTTCTTCTAAATATTTAACTGTGGCATGGTAAGTTTCAAATTGAACAATTTGTTGTGGATTTTTAGTAGTATCTATTATATAAAGTATCATATTTTTATTTCAATGTATAAACGACATACGCATAATACATAATCACAAGTAGTGTTATAACGTAGTTTTAAATAAATTGCAACTTATTTTATATATAAATAATTTATTCGGTCGATTCTGATGTATCAATGGCATGTTTAACTTCTTCTGGAGTTGCCTGATTTCCGTATTTATGTTGATATAACTTAGAAATTAATTCTTCTAGCTTAGGATGATTCTTCCCAATTCGTTCGATTACTAATTTTGTAATTTTTGTAAGTCCATCTGTATCTTTAGAATCATCTTCTTCAATACTACCTGTATTATGCGCCTTCCATCCAGTACCAATTGCCACACTAGTAATCTTATCTTCATCCCATTCTGGATGAGACTTGCGCAATGAAGTCTTTACATGTTGTATCATTCGTTCTGCCTTTTTCCCCGGAGGAGAAACTTCGTTTAAAAGTTGTTGATATTCTCGTTCGGCGATACACTCACGAACTACTTGCTTAATAGCGGTTTTTAAATGTGATAATTTCATATCAATAAATATCTTTAATACCCAAGTTCTTTCTTAATTTTAGCAATTTCCTCTTTTTCTACCGGATTCATCGAATTATTCAATTCAACTAACAATTCTTTTAATGTTAAATCATGCCCCAATTTTTCTTCCATGGCTTTTAAATTTTGAATATTATCAACTATTTTTTTGAGAATTGATTGACCTGCATCATATACATCCGCTGATACATGACCTGCAAAAGACAATGCCTTTGGAAATACTACTTTTATTGCATTTATACCCCATGCCACAACTTGTTCAAATATTCCAAATACTGCTCCTGCAATTGGATTACTTATAGATGCTATTCTTAATATAAGGAATAATATAGAACCAATACCAAGAAACCATGCCATTTTAATTACTAATTTCTTTATACCATACCAAATGGCCCCAATACCTCCCCAATTATCCATCTGATCTACCGTTTTTTTATAACCATCCGAAACAGCAGCCGCTTGTTTTGCTTCGGCCATATATTGTCTTATCTCATCATCTCTAGCATCACTCAATAGCCTTGCTTCGTGCTGTAATGCTGCTATATTAGCATCCTTAACAGTAATGAGTAATTTCCCCTTTTCCCGTTCAGTTGCAAGTGTCGATGTAAGTTTATCAATTACCTCTTGCATCTCTTTCATTTTATCAATCGTAGGACTACCTGCAATAGATACAACTCGCTGATTCATATCTCTTGCAACGGAAACGGCAATTGGTGGATTTGTTACTTTGCTCAATGCGTAATCTGTTCCAAATGCTAGACTTGCTATATTATCTACTTTAGCCGTAGCATTATCTGCTATTTTATTTTCTACAGTTACAATTTTAGCCCGGTTTACTTCTTCTTTTTTAATAGCACTTCCTCCGCCAAATAAGGCACACCCATTTAATAGTATAAGACAAGAACATAACCCGATTGTTGTAAATATTTTCTTCATATTAATATATAGCGAATTTATTAAGGTTTATTTATACGAAAATATATTTATTGATCATATGATATTATTAAAATCTTTAATCAAAGAATCTCACGTTTTATATAAACGCAGTCACACTCCAATCAATGAGGAGCAAGATATAGACGCAGAAAAACAAAAGTATATTAAGGATCAAATATTAAGATATCAAATGGCTATAAATAGCGAGTATAAAAAAATGATGGTAAATTTAGCAACGCTGTCAACCAAAATTGCTAGAAAAGCGAACGCTGCTACACCATTTAAAGCAAAAGGACTGCAAGCAGATTTGAATGACGAACAATTAAGTAGGATGTTAGCGGATTCACTTCGTTCAATAGATTCACGTCAATTTAATCAAAACCATAATGCACCCAACCCCAAATTTATAACTATCCCAATTGACCAAGACTCATCGTTAGTAGGTGGAACTTCAGGAGGACTGCATAGAGAACATTCTAATACGGGAATGTTTAGTCCCAATTTTGTATTTAAAATATTACTCACTCCAGATAGCGAGGGAAACTATGATGTTGATATTGATTATACAAAACAGATTCCAGAAATGCGTTCATTTACAGTATCAATACTTGATCTGTATAAACATATGAATGAGGTAACTTTAAAATTTGCACAAGCAGCAAAAACAGTAGAGGATAATATTGATCTGACCAGGAGCCAAAAAAAGAATACTAATCAAGCTGTGCAGAATAATAACCAACAAAATAAGAATGATTCTTCCACTCACGGTGATATTAGTAAAGACCCGGAAAAAAATAAATATACTGGCCTTGAAGAAATCGACAATAACCAAGACAATACTTCCAATACCAACGGTAATAATAAATCAAACGTAGATGCTAAAACCAAATTGAATTCCGAGTATAAACAAATTGCATCATCTATGAAAGCAATATGGAATAGAGTACATGCACATGCAGATACTCGTTATGCACAATTCAACGATGCACCAGATAGTGATTTTAATTATATGCTAGTACGCGTTTTTGGCGAAATTTATAAAGAAAAATTAGAAGTAACTAAATCATATATAAAATTACCACTTACATCTTTATATAAAAATATCCTCGGAGGTCCAACATCATCTCACATATTTTCTCCGGATTTTATGATTAAACTAGACATAAATGGAAAAGCTACATATGGTAGTAATCTTGAAGTTAATCGTACGAATCCTAATCAACCAATTATATTGTCATATATTGTATCTGGAAGAGATTATTATACTAGAATCGAACACACAATTGCAGATTTTGGACATAAAATAACAGAACTATTTTGAAATCATCATCCGTGTAATATTTGCTTCTTATTAATCGAATCGGTATAGGGATAATTAGAACCATATCCAGAAGATCCTAATTTTTCATATCCAACAGGAACTCGTTCTTCCAATGAAATATTAGTATAATCATCTCCCAATTGTTTTTTTAACAATGATAATGCTACAAGTGGAGGAGTTCTTCCACTATTAAACCCCACAATCCCCATTTTAGTACAATAATCCTGCAATAATTTAACATCATTTTCTGGCCAAGTTACAATTTTGCTTGTATCTATAATATTGGATTCGGATGAATTTTTTCTATTAACCATTAATTTGTATGGATCTACTGTTCCTGGTGGAGCAGAGGCTCCAGAAGTTCCTGTTTTTGCAGCAATTCGCTGAGCAATTACCGATGCCATATCTGGCATACGACTATTTAAAGTTTCAAATTGTTCTTCCATATTATTAATAGTTATATATAACTTTCTAAAGAGTTTCTTCATGTCAACATGGCAAATTTATTAAAGTTTATTTATATAGGAATATATTTATTGTTCATATGATATTATTAAAATCTCTAATTTTAAATGAAGGATGGATGGTATCTCCAAATTCATCGCCATCAGAACAGGCAATGATAAAATTTGTAAAACTAATTCAAACCACTTTAATAAATTTGTCACACTATTTGAAAACAATGGATATTACTACTGGCAATTTTTTTATTAAATTTCCTAAAGGAACTGAAAACAAAGAATATAATATATCTGTTCCGGATGATATAACAAAATCCTTACCAATGATTCCACCACAATTTAAAATCATATTAGATTTAAGTGGCTCCGACTCAAAATACATTCTAAATAAAGATAATACTATAAGTCTTAATTTATCATTATATCGACTACTACAATCAATTATCAAAACATCAAATGATTTACAAGATCAATTACCAACCTTAATAGCAAAGACAAGTCAAACCAAAAACAACAATCCTACCGAAGGAATTGATCCAAATACCATTAAAGAACTAAATACCGCATATCAAATAATCGGACATGTTATATTATCAGTTACTAAAAAAGCAATTGCTAAAGGAATAACACCCGAAAATTATAAAGAAAAATTTACAATTTTTTTAAATCAAAGTTTTTCTGCCAGAAAAAATTCTAATCAAGTTGATGTACCATTAAAAGGAGTAAACTTTACATTATTGCCATCACTCCAAGAAAAATTTGTATATGATTTTAATTTTAATGACCGTACCGAATATATGTTCGATGCGTCTCATAAAGTAAATGGAATTACTATATCAATAAAAGATTTATTAACGGATTTCAATTCACTTATAAAAACCATAGGTCAGAAAACATTAGAACTTGCACGTTCTAATAAAAGTTAAAATCCATTATCCATATAATTCCGTAATAATTTATTTTTGGGCTGACAGAATGATTATTATAGATGATATATATAAGGGATGTCGTTTCTCCTCCCCTACCCTAAAAGGATAGGGGTTTCCGAAACGAGAAAGAAAATTATGAGAAAAATAAAATCTATTCTTACTATTATTGGACTAATATCAGCAATACAATGTCAAGCAAATTTTACATTAACCCTTGATAGTTATGCTAGTACCGCATTAACCAGTGAAGGAGGAGGACCATTCATTGTAACCTTACATGGAAGCGATATTTTCAATGGTATAGCTTTAAATACAGGGAATGGATTAACATATACTACTTTTTGTATCGAAGATAATGAATATATTAATTTTGGTGGTGTCTATAATGCAAAATTAAATTCAGGAGCCAGCAATGGTGGAATTGGTGGACAATATCCATTTGGCAGTAATTTCGACCCATTGTCTATCGGAACATCGTATTTATATAGTCAATGGTCAGAAGGAAATATAAACAAAGAACTTGGACCACAAATTCAAAAAGCAATTTGGGCATTGGAAGATGAAAAGTCAGTATCATATATAGAATCATCTATTGAAACTTTATTACGAACCAAATTTGGAACTTCGTCTGATATTTCTACGTGGAAAACAACTGCCTCCGTTGGATTAAATGGAGTATATGTTGTAAATTTAGGAAATACTCAAGATCAATTGATTTGTGTACCTGAAAGTGGAAATCTAGCTGCTTTTCTATTACTTCTTATTCCAGTTGCAATATATGCAACTCGTAAATTTAAATATGCAAAATAATCCGGACATAGATATATTTGCAAAATATTAGTCGTATGGTTGAGGTAAAAATGGAACGTTTTTCGATGGACCATTTCTATTTTCATCTTGCCAATCACGAAACAGAATGTTTCCAAACAAATATGCTTCCATTTCTCTTTTACGAAGCCATGTATCATTTTGAGCATAATGTGGAACCGTATCATGATCAGTAGGAACCGATGCATTTTCTTTTGATTGCAAAGTTCCTCGTTCATTTTGCCAATGATGAATAATTTCATGTGCAAATGATCGCAAAATATCAGTATCTAATCTATCGGTGATATAAATCCGTATTGTTTTTGTTCCATGATCATAATATCCAGTTAACCCAAATGCATTTTCTGCATTATTCTTATCTTTGCTAAGAATAACATTTGGAATTTCTAATATTCCTAAACGCCTCGACACATAAGAATATAACGATGCAAGTTTTTGCTTCAATGTATAAGTCTTTGTATTGTTTGACCTGTCATCCATAGCAATTACTTGGAAGAACGTGTTTTTTCTATAAGCTTTGTCTTTAAAAACCTCTTATGACGAGCAAATGTTTCATTCACAGTTTTCTCTTCTTCAGAAACATCAATATCAACAACCTTTGTTGGCTCGGAGGTTGCATTCAACCGATCATCATGATCAATATCTGCTCCTGTAACCGCTTGAGGAGGCTCTCCACTAGCATTTTGAATTTGATGTGGATGTTGTTCAACATCATTTGTATCTGATTTAACCGTTGAAATAGGTGCCGAGGAATTAATCTGCGAGTTTGTAGGAGTTTTATCTACTAGTTTACTATTAAGGGTTTCAATTGGAATTTTTTCATATCCACCTAAATTAGTCGGAGTAATATTTGATCTTCTTTGGTCTAATCCAGAAGGAAGTCCTCCGGTACTACTCCCACGTACCGTAAACCCAATAATTGGAGTAGGAATTGCAGTGGGTGACATTCCCATAACATTTATATCTTTTAACATTCCCATTCCCTTGGCCTTTTCTACACCCTTATAATAATGATGTTGGTCCGGTTCTTTTAAATGATCTATCGCAATTTTTTGTGCTTGTTTGGGAGGAAATCCATGTTCTTCTTCTTCTTCTTCTTTTCCAACTTCCAACTCTTCTGGATCAATTCCAGGAAATGCATTTCGATCTACTTCTGATTGTTTAAATTGAGATTCCTTAATACTCAATTGCCTAAGAAAATATTTTTTATAATTAATCATAACATATAAATATAATCGTAGTAAGCAAATATAATTAGTTATTTACCAGTTTTCCATTCATTGCGTTTTCTTTTATCATCCCATAATAATTTCATCACATCACATATTTTAGAATTAACAACCCACTTCTTATCATTTTCTCTTGTCATTTCCGCAAAAATCTTTTTTGTTTCTTCAACATTTACATTAACAGTTGGAATTTTTGGCCCATCATTTGGATGTTGTCTTTCTTCATTCATATTATTCATCATGGTTTTATCATCTATATTCAACATTCCGAGTTCACTGTAGTAATGTGGACTTTGTTTTAAATTTTTAACTACAATTTCCTTTGCCAACTGTTTATTTTTCTTAATCTGTTGGCCCATTTCATATTTTATACCAGTAACTATTTCATCTGGAGAAGGAGTATCTTTCTTTGCATAAATGGCATTAAGATCTTTTTTAAGATCCTCTGGTTTTGCACCATCTTTTGCCGTATTTGAATTGTTTCCGATGTTAGAATTAAAACTATTTGGATTTTGACTTACATCCGGTGATGCAAATGTACCATATCCTGGCTGAGTATTAACAGTACCACTAAATCCTGATACTCCGCCTTCAAATGTATTTTCTTTAAGTTTTTCTCGCATATCAATAAATATGCGATGCAAGAATATAAATGGAGTTAATTATCCATAATCTTATTGAGAGGGATTCCCTTGTTTATCCACAACCAAGAATCTATCTGACAACCCAAATCGAAGACAAAATTCTTTAACTTCTTTGCGTTGAAACAACGGAACATAATTTACTTTAAATTCCAATGTTGGTTCTCCACTAGTTGGAAAAATATCATATACAATAGCATCTCTAAACCATTCTTTTCTACCAAATTCTCTAATAGTTTCAACTAAAATTTTCTGTCTATCTTGTTCTGTCATAATTTATCTTTCTATATAATATAGATTATTATTATCTATAAGTCAATTTATTATAATTATTTTTGATTTAATACTGTTAATATTTTGTGCATGGCTGCGACAAATGTTATTTCTCGTTCAAATACAAGAGACGATTGATATACTGCATCTGCTAATTGAAGAATAACTTCCGCTGCTCTATTCGATGCATAATCATTTACATGATCAAATAAATATTTATAAACTTCCTCATAATTAGAAAATGAAGCATCTGCTACTAACTGACGAATATCATCAAATATTCCTGCTTTAGATGGAGTCTTAAGCAATTCAATCAATTTTGTTTTAAAATCATGATCTCCAGATGTTGCTTTTACAATTTTAAGTTCTCCATTTACAGATGATTGTTGAGAAAAATTTATAATTTTTCGTAAATCAGGAAAATAACTGGCTACAATAAATGCTATATCATCCAATTTAAATTTTATAGATTCCTTTGTTAATATTGAAACTAAGTGTTTCATTACTTCTGATTTAGACGGAGGCTTAATCTCAAATGTTTGACACCTAGATTTAATTGCAGGAATTATTTTCTCGTGATAATTTGCTGTTAAAATAAATCGAGTGCTTTCGGAATATGTTTCTAATAAACCTCGCATCATACATTGCGCCTCTGCTGAAATTCTATCCCCCTCATCGAGAACAATAATTTTCAATGGTTGTATTCCCATTGTCATAGCAAATTCTTGTACTTTATTCCTAATATCATCAATAGAATTCTCATCACTTGCATTTATCATCAATAGATCACATGGAATATGTTTTGTTATAATCTTAGCCACACTCGTTTTGCCAACTCCAGGAGAACCAAACAAAAATAAATGTGGAATGCTTTTCTTTTCTATCCATATCTTTAATGTTTCTTTAAACGTTTGACTTCCAATAAAATCATCAAATGTTTTTGGACGATATTTTTCCGCCCAAATTGTATGATGATAGACATCTGGAATTTCTTCCATTTCAAATCCGATAGAATTCATAATGATTTAATTTGTGGCCGAATTAATAATGGAATTTACACTAGAATCTGCATCTGTAATAACTACTTTCGAATGTCTCTTTTTGGTTCCACCATGAACAGCCCTTGCTTTTGGCTTACTATTGGGGGTAGTCGTAAGAATGTCAAGAAACAAATCTCTATTATTAATAATATATTTGGCAAGAATAGGAAACATATCAGATATGCCAATAGAACCTACTTTTAGTACTGAATGTAATTCCGCAATCATTTCATTATTGGTGGACAATAATATATCCACTTCATGTGATTGTGCTTCTTCAATACTTCCGAATAATTTTAAATCCGATGTTTTATAACTCTTTGAGAATGTAATCATAATTTATACTTTTTTATTTGCAAATTGATAATAAGTACAGGTATAATCGTCGTTTTTAAAATACAATTGTATAACACCTGCACCACTAATAGATAATGTACCTCCCGAAATATCGCTATTAGCTTTCAATACTTCAATAATATTCTTTATAGGAAATTCAATTGCTCCACTATCCATTTTGTTCTTAATTGAATCGGTGGGAGGAGTAAGACGAATTCTATTTGAATTCTCCGTCGCATATCCAATTACAATTTCAAATATTCCTTTGGAATTGGTAGCAACCTTGAAAGTTGGAACATCTTTCAATGCCGAATGTCCTTTTAAGAACTTTTCTAAGAAATCATCTGTGAGAGGGACTACTACACAATAATTAATTGTATCGTCTAAATTCTTTGCTTGAGGATCCATTGCGGATGGATCCGCAGCAGTACAATAACACTCTACATCTGCATTAGAAAAATGCATACCCAATATTCTATCTCCACGTTTATTAATTGATATGTTAACATCATCATCAAATGGAGCTAGCATACTTTTAACCTTCCCAGTGTCTGCAATACACAAAACAACATCCTCGGTATTAAAGTCAGGCATGTTACTTCGAATAACATCCACAACAAAACTTCTACTATCCGCAGATGCTCTTGTATGAAGCGTCTTATTCAAAAAAGAATATTTCCACTTTGCTTTGGGAATTATATCTCCCAAATTATATCGTTTAATAAATGTCTCTAGTATTTCTTTCTTCATATTTTATATAATAACAAATTTTAATAATTATTACAATTTATTATATCACCAAGTTTCCTCAAAATTAAATGTGTTTGATGCTATTTCAGAACCTCGATTAGGCATAGGCCAACCAATTACATTCCAAATATCTTCCAATTTACTTCTCAATTCTCGGCTATACATCTTCTCACGATCTACATGCGTAGTAATAAAATCTAATATTTGATCTGGGTCTGTATCATCTGCTTTCATTGCTATTTGTTCAATGAAATAATCATTGGGAAGTAAATATATCCATTTAACCTTAGACCCATTTTCAATTTTTTCAACTGTTTTTTCTAAATTCCATATCTTTAGAAGATCGTTATAACATAATGCAGCCTTTACTTGTGAAGGCGAACCATCTATAAATTGAAATGGAGGTCTTGTCTTAGGATTATATTTATGCTTTTCATTCTTAGATACAAATCTAACCGAAGTTGTCTTTGCCAAATCATATATTTCACATGATCCAATTCCTTCTTCAAATTTCATTATTTTCTCATCTAAAACAGTTCTAGGAACATCTCGAAGTAATTGATCTAATATCATACCTGCAAATTTCTGAAAGGCAAGTGGAAAACTAGAACGAACCACATCAATGCCTTTTACTTCAAGTTTTCCTTCATTACCATGCTTATCCTTAACCGCCTTCAATTTTTCCATGTCATATACTTTTAACATGGCATATCGCTTCTTAGCCATCCACAATGCTTTCTTGGCAATTACATCTGGAACGATTTTAATACGATTTAATTTTGGTTCTACATTAAATATACGAGGAACCATATAACTATAAAATCTATTAATTTTATTAGTAAGTTCTGTTACTAAATCAATAGTAAATTTAGTCATATCGGTAACATTACCTTCTAACTTAGCCAATGGAACCGATGATAAATACAAACTATCCGTATCAATATAATTCACAAAATCTTCGGTTGTGGGAATAACTCCTTTTTCTTTGAACTTTGTAATATATACATCATTTACCATTCTTTCGGCAGAACGAATAATAGTTTGACCACTGGTTGTAGTAGCTTCTGCATTATCTCGATCATAAAATCTAAATATAGGAAGTCCAAGTACTCCGTAAACGCTATTCAAGAATATCTTCTGTCTTTTTTGCCGGCGATCATAAAACGCTTCTTTTTCTTTATCTCCTGCTTTTCCATACTGAGAAGCAAGTTGTCTATATTGAACACGTTCTGCAAACCATTGATCTAATATTTTAGGAATTACTCCAATATTTATATTTTTTAAAACGTTTCCATTTGCATCAACTTCCATATCATGTTCTTTTAGATATACATCCAATTTAGAACGATCTTCAAATTCCAAGGATTCCCCGTTGATTTCTACTTTTATCATATCTATTAGTTGATAATTTTACCTACGATGATTTTCTTTGGTTGTTTATATACTACACCATTACTTGATATAGAATATTCATAATTAGAAATCATTTTTTTAAATTCTTCTGCAGTATATATTTTATTATCAATTCGTATTTCCGGAATATATCCACCATCAAATTTTAATCTATCCCATCCTTCAATTTTACCAACTTTGGTTTCACTTGAAATATTAAGAGACATAATAGCAGACGGATATAGAGAGGTTATATCCGCCGAATATATCCAATCATATAATCCAGGAATTGGTTCTTTAACAAATGCCCCCGTGAATCCATCTTCACCTTCTTTTTCCATTGCATCATATTCTTCTCTTCCACCGGCTGGTTTATTAGGAGCCACGAGATTCTTAGAATGTAAATAATTAAGAATAGCTCCATCAATCCATCTACTGCTCATTTGAAACCATTCATACGGAACTCGTCCTTTGTGACATACCGCACATGCTAAATAAATAAAATCATACTTCTTATCCAATTCTACAACTACTTTTACATCGGTCAAGTTATATTCTACATATCGAGGCAAATCATTTTTATAAAGATCATTTAAACTTCCTTTATATGTAAGCTTTTTAACAGATAAATCTTCATCTTTTGCTACATTTGACAATGAATATGACGATTTCATAACTCCTAAAAATTTCTTATATAGATCAATATAATCCATACAAGATACTCCGGCAATTACCATTTTTTTAGTGAATGTATTTTGATATACGGTTTTTATCGATGATAATCGGTATGCATCGTGACGACCCAGTACGACGACAATTCTATGATAAATATAAGGCATGTCAAACTTATTAGATGCCCAACCAGTAACAATATTTGGCTTAATTTCTTCCCACTTACATAAAAAAGTATCTAGTAATAACTCTTCATTTCTAAATGACCACGTAGAAACATTATCAACTTCCGTTGGAATAATCTTTCCGTCTGGATCAAGAATCAATGAATAATAATGATTTGCTATTTTATCATATAATGCAATTGCAGTAATCTTCTTATCTCCTTCATCTACATTTGGAAATCCACCTTCACTATCGACTTCAATATCAATTACTACAATCTTTCTATTGTCTGGAACTTCATCGTTATTTGGATATAAATCTAATAAAGTTCGTAATTCTGGAGACAAATCACTTTCAAATAAAGTTGGATCATCTTCGGAAAATGCAGTTATTTTTTCCAACTCGTCACCATATAATGATTTATACATACCACCTACTTTTCGTCTATATGCATAATGTAAAGTTGGAAAACTACTATATCCGCTTTCACTATCCCATAAATGAGTAGTGTTTCGTTTTTTATCACAGAAAATACCAATATACATAATTGAATCCTATTATAGAAAATATTAATGACAATTTATTATATAGACCCAGTAGAAGAATTGCTGCCGGACTGTTCTGTGTTTTGTACAGGAGTGACCGGTGGGGTAGGAGGAACCGGAATATGTTGTATTTGTCCCTTTACACCCAATTTTTCCATAAGGGAAACATATATTGAATGTGCCTCTGGCAAAACATGTGGAAACGCAGCAATTAATTTTTGTATTAAAACATCATCCTTTAGCCATGTTAAATGAATTGGTTTAAAAGTTTCTATAACTAAACCATCAACTGGAAAAATTACAGAAACAACATATAAACATATGTCACGTTCGGATTCGGTTAAATCATTCAATTGGTTCAATGTCATATTTTAAATATTATATAACTAATGAGCTGCTTATATGTGAATCACTATATATGAATTCCACACCTATCAAATTTTTAATTTTATCAATTAATTCCATTTCTTCAAAAGGTTTCCCCAAAAACAAATCTGCGCCAGCATCAAACGCCATCTGTTTATTCTCATCAACCACGCCTGCACTAAGAGCTATAATTTTTACCGAAGACCCAAATTCACTACGAATACGTCGAATAGCCTCAAATCCATCCATTATTGGCATTCTCAAATCCATTATAATTAAATGTGGTAACCATGTTCTACATATTGATAATGATTCCAATCCATCATACGCAGTACGAATTTCAAATCCAATTGGAATAAGCATATGTTCTAAAAGATTACAATTCTCCGGATAATCATCCACAACCATAATTCGATACGAAGGAAGTCTTGGGTGAATACGTATTATTTGTTTATAATTAATATCTTTTACCAATAGATCTGATTCCTTCCCAATATCAACATCGATCTCAAATAGAAATGTACTTCCCTTTCCTAATGTACTGCAAACTGTAATATCGCCTCCCATTAATTGTACAAATTGACGACTGATCGAAAGTCCTAATCCAGTACCACCACTAACATTTTTACCTACATTTGTTTGAAAAAACGCCTCAAATAAATGTGGAATATCTTCGGATGAAATTCCTTCTCCAGTATCTTCAACTTCTACATGTAACCGAATCTTTTTATCCGACTTAATAATAGAACTAAGTCTCATATCTATTTTACCTCCTACAGAAGTAAATTTTACAGCATTCCCAAGTAAATTAATAATAATCTGTCGCAATTTAGTCTCATCAGCACAAATATACGGCGGAATATATCCTACTCGTATAATATTAAATACTAATTGTTTTGCATTGGTTCTAAATTTGAACATATTATATATGTCATCCATCATTCGATTTAAATCAAATGTAACTATATTTAAAGAAACACGTCCAGATTCAATTCTAGCCATATCAAGAATATCATTTATGATTGACATTAAATGTTCACTGCTACTAATTATTGTAATTAATTCCTTAATATGATGTTCTGAAATATATGGATCTTTTGCAAGAAGTTTAGAAAATCCTACAATAGAATTCATAGGAGTACGAATTTCATGAGACATATTTGCCAAAAATATACTTTTCGCCCGACTTGCCGCTTCTGCCGCCTCCTTAGCCAATCTTAATGATTCTGCTATTTTCTTTCGTTCTGTAATATCAATAAGATAGCCTGCGATTAAAACTTTATTTCCAATTGAAATAGGGAATTTAATCGTATCATAACAATGACCATTAAACTCTTCTTCTAACCGCATAACTTCTCCCTTGGCAACTACTATTCGATCATCAGTTGCTATTTTTTCGGCTATCGATGACGGGTATAACTCTGCCATAGTCTTACCATTTATATCCTTACCTATTGGTCCAAGCATTTTTTCAAAATTCTCACTGGACAAAAGAACACGACTCTCGGTAGGAGTAACTTCTTTTATAAAAGTATATATTGGCGAATGTCGCATGTACAATGATAATAATTCATTGCTACCTGATAACGATCCTGTAAAAGGACAATTTAATTCTTCCAATGTTGTTTTCATAAACATTGATTGAATAGAATTTGCTCTCATTGTTTTTAAAAAGTCTCGTAGATTCATATTCATTTAATCCATACACCGATTACTCGTCCATCAATTACAAAAAATTGACTATTACTCCATTTTTTACTTGCATTACTTACAGGAGAAGTAAACCGATTTGTTTCCTCTTGTTTAAGAGATTTAATACTAGTTACGATTTTATCTTCCAGTCCACTAGAAGGATCCATAAATGGAACTGCCATTGCTAATTTTCCTCTTCCAAATTTATCAGTTTGTTTATCTCCGGTCACCTGCATAGTTCCTTCGATTACATATACTACTACAGATTTATCACTAAGTCGAATAAAATATTTACCTCCATTTAATTCATAACTAATAAATGGGGTATTTATAGTTAGTATTGAATTAATATCAAAATTTGGATAAATAATAGAAAATTCTCCTTTATCTAATGTAAGACTTAAATTGAGAGACCCAAATTCGGCTTTACGAGGAGTTGCATCTAAATTTTTAATTTCTTGATCAAATACATTTATAGAAAACACCGAATTAGTACCCGCTTCTATCATCGGTCCCCCCGAAAAATAAATAGTAGTTTGATTTGATATTAACAATTCAGTAAGTGTATTTCCAATCATATAAGTTTTACCACCAACATATTGGTTAGTGATAATTCCATGCTGAGATATTAAATGACACTCGACCGAATTATCAAGATAAAATACACCATTAGTAGGCTCTGCATTAGCAATTCCAATTAATAGTGACAACGATAGAAATAAAATTTTCATGTTAAAATATATGGACAACTATGTTCTATTGATATAATATATCGTAACAAATGAAAAAGTCAAGAAAATATGGTTTTATATTATGCAAGATGAAATAAAAAAGAAAACAGTCTCATATTCACAATTTTCGAATTGGTTTACCTGTCCTTATAAATTTTATAGAGATATTATTTTACATGAACGCGAATTCGAAGACAGTCTTAATATGACATTTGGAACTTCAATACATGAAGCAATTCAACTTTACCTTAAAGTTTTATATGAAAGCGGAGATCAAGCAGCAGATGCCGTTGATATGATGAAAAAATTCAACGAAACTTTTGTAAAAGAAATTGAAAAAAAGAAGATTCCACATACTAAAATAGAATTCGATGAATTTGTCGAAGATGCTAAGAATGTATTAAATGAATTTAAAGAGCCTTCAAATCGATTGCGATATTTTCCGCGTGATAAATGGGAATTATTAGGCATTGAAGATGATATTAAAGAAGATATCGTTAACAATGTATTAATTAACGCAAAGTTAGATATCGTACTACGAGAAAAATTATCGGGTAATATCCGTATTATTGATATTAAAACCAGTGGACGTGGATGGTCAAGTTATGATAAGGAAAATTTTACAAAAATTAGTCAATTACTACTATATAAAGCGTTATATAGCAAGAAGCATAACATTCCCCTAAGTAAAATATATATTGAGTTTTTTATTCTTAGCCGAAAATTATATGAGTCTGAAAAAGTCAAATATGAACAGAGTCGAATTCAAGTTTTCAAACCATCTTCTAGTCAAGCTGATGTTATTCAAGTGATTCAGGAATTTCGAAAATTTGTAACTACCTGTTTTACCACCGACGGTATTCATAAAATCAATGGAAAATATCCAAAAATACCAGGTAAAGCCAAGAAAAATTGTAAGTATTGTCAATATGCCAAGAATAAAAAATGTGACCGCAAACCAGATATTATAGATTAAATAGTTATTATATTGATAACTGCCTATCCAAATAACATTGGATAGGCATTTTTATTTATATCTAAAAAAATAATACTTCTTGCATTTGTAGCTATACATATTGGTATATTTAAACAGATAATTATGTCAACTAAAATACCAACTACAATTAAACTAGATCCAAGTATATATGACGATTTCAAGATTCTAGGAATCAGACGAAAAATCTCTCTTCAAATGCTTGTAGAAAAATCGGTGATTCGATATGTAAATGATGAAATTTTCCGAAATGATATGGATTCATTTAAAATACAATCACATACCCCCCCTATAAGGGAGTTGGAAGAAATATCATACCAGAGGGCGGAGCTCAATGAGACCTTCCCATTAGGCAAAATGGCTGATCGCTGCCCAAAAATCGCGGGTACTTTTGAATCTTCCAACTCCCTAAAGAATACGACAAGCGTGTGTTTAAATCCGTCTTCATCAATTGACAATCCAGTATCTAATATTGAATCATCAATTCTAACATAAATTATATGCCAGACGAATTTGATAAATTTAGAGAATCCATGGGAGCGGATGTCGTAGATAATTTACTTGCTACCTTTGGATTAGGACCAAAATATATTCCAAAAAATTCAAAGAAATATATTTGTCCGGTTTGTAAAAAATCAAATGCTATCATCAAAGAATTACATACAGATACAGATATGAATGAGATGGCATTGCATTGTCCTGATTGTGGGTTTGAAGGAAATTAAATATAAATAAAATTTTATACAAATAAAATCAATTTTACTAAAGTAAACACTATTTATTGACATGCGTAAAAAACAAAAACGTCATATGCTTAATATTCTTGAACAAGAATACCAAGTAATATATGATTACTGTAACCCAAAAAATCTTATAATTGGAAGATGGGTATCGTCTGTTTGCATAGCTCATATAAAACATTTAATCAGCGGTTCATGTGAAAAGTAAAATCTATATTCACATAAATCCAACAACAAATAAAAAATCATGGAGGTTATAATATATTATGCCATCAAATAATGGAAAAAAAACAATCTTACTTCTTAGCGACGATATTAGAATGAATTCTGGCATAGCTACTATGGGCCGAGAATTGATATTGGGCACATGTCATAGATATAATTGGATAAATATTGGAGGAGCAATTACACATCCAGAAAAAGGACAAGTATTTGATCTTTCACAATCAACAAATGAATTGAAAAAGATCAGTGATTCGTATGTAAAGGTATATCCTGTAGATGGATATGGAAACGAACAAGTTTTATTCCAAATAATTGCAATGGAAAGGCCAGATGCAATTCTTCATTTTACTGATCCAAGATTTTGGGGTTGGTTATATGCACTAGAAAAACAAATTCGTAGAATAATGCCATTAACATATCTTAATATATGGGATTGTTCGCCGTACCCGCGATATAATCGTCCATATTATGAGTCGTGTGATGCGTTGTTTTCTATAAGTAAACAGACATATAATATAAATAAATGGGTACTAGATCCGGAAAATTGTTGCCGTATTGATGGATGGTATGATAAAGAAGATGTTCTACATCCTCATTTAAATGAAACAAATTAATTTTTCATTCGATTTTAAAAAACAGCAATAGAAAAAATAAACGAGACAAAGAAAGGAAATTAACATGGCATTCAAAATAAATGGAAAGATAGAACAACGGACATTACTTCAATATTGTCCACATGGAATTGATCCCGAAACATTTTATCCAATTCCTAAGAGTGATGTAAAATTGGTAGATTTTAAAAACAAAATATTTGGAGGAAAGAATTACAAATATGTTATTTTCTACAATAGTCGAAATGTTCATCGTAAACGGACGAGTAATATCATGCTTGCATATCGTACCTTTTGTGATAATCTTCCAAAGGAAGAAGCAAATAAATGCGTATTGATAATGCATACTGAGATTATGCAAGATGCGGGGACAAATCTACTTGCAATTAAAGAAGCATTTTGTCCAACTAACAATATTATATTTTCTCCGGGAAAATTATCACCAATGGACATGAATTTATTATATAATATTGCAGATATGACCGTAAATGCATCTTCAAACGAAGGATTTGGATTATCGATTGCAGAAAGTATTATGTGTGGAACACCCGTAACGGTATCAGTGACTGGAGGATTACAAGATCAAATTGGACAAGTAGATGATGAAGGTAAGCCGGTTGAATTTAATGCTGATTTTGGCAGTAATAGTAATGGAAAATATAAAAAACATGGATGTTGGGCATATCCTGTATGGCCGGTTAGTCGTCTGGTGCAAGGAAGTATTCCTACCCCATATATATTCGACGATATTACTAGGTGGGAAGATTTTGCGGAAGGATTTATGTATTGGTATTTGCTTGGAGATGAGAAACGGGAAACATGTGGTAAGATCGGACGAGAATGGGCAATGGGAAGGGGTGGCATTAACTCTGCAAATATGGGGCAACAATTTATAAATGGGATGGAATATTTATTTGCCAATTGGACTCCTCCAACTACATTTGGAGTATATTCGATTAAAGATCATGTTGGAAATACAATGCGAAATGGTCATATGGGATTTGAAATTCCAAAAATTGATAAAGAATCCCTCGTTGAAAAAACAGAAGCATTCGTAGTATAAAAAGTTGCATTATCTCAATATTCGTGATAAATTTAAATTTATAGGGGTGGAACAACCCGAATCTAAAGCCTCTGGACTGGAGAAATCTGGGATGAACGAGGAAACCAATCTCCTTTAGGAGATTGGTAGTTCATTAAAAGTATGATTACAATTCAACTTAAAAATATAAATGAAAAAACAATTATTCCGGTTGCAGGGTCTGAACTTGCTACTGGATATGATATTATCGCAATAGATGACCCCATTGTGGTGGGTAATATGATAACAAAAGAAGACGAAGTATTTACATTCATAACATCGCCTATAGAAGAACAACCATCACTTCCAATATTTTATCGTAGTATAGATTATTTAGAATATCATACTGGATTATATGTAAGTCCACAAGAAAATTATCATCTATTAATTCATCCCAGATCATCAATTAGAAAATATCAATTAACCCTTGCAAATGGAATTGGATTAATTGACAATGATTATCGAGGGGAAATTATTGTTTGTTTTAAATATAATTGGCAACCAACCGACTTTGTACAAGAATATAAAAGGGGACCTCTATTAGAAGGGTCATCCAATTATAGACTCGATCCTACTGGAAAATTGATTGGAAAAATAAATTATGATAAAATTTATCGAAAAGGAGATAAAATAGGTCAACTGGTTGCCGAAGGAACCAATAAGATACAATTTAAACTTGTTTCTGAATTAACCGACACATTGAGAGGAACCGGTGGATTTGGCTCCAGTGACACTCCAAGTAAGTCTCCTACAATTACTGCCACTTCTAATGGACCTATTACAGATCGTTATAATAAAGAACATTTGGATACTGGTAAAAAAAAAAAATACAGCGACGAAATTAAAGAGCGAGAAGCAAAAATAGTAGAAGCTAAATTACAAGAAGAATTAAAGAGTTCTAATTCAGGAAGTAATTCTCAAGATTGATGAAACAAATATTAACTCACAACGTATTAGAAGAAACAAAATATTTTTGTGATAACCATCCAACAACAGAATGTTTTTCTGAAATAAACTTAGCAAGTTGGTATGGAAGTAAATATGATATGACGGGCGTAGAAATCCATTTGTGTGATGATTGCCTAAAAGAAATATATAATTTTTTAGAACAAAAATTTGGAATATATCCAAAAAATATAATAATATAACGTATAAACAAGGAAATAAAAATGAGTAAACCAACATGTCTCTTAGTTTCACCACTTTTCACGAGGTCTGGCTATGGTGATTGGGGAGTATCAATCGCAAAAAGCCTAATTCGATATGGAAAATTTGATTTACATTTTGCCCCTACTATGTGGGGAGCATGTAGCAAAAAGAATATTGATTCGGAAATTAATGATCCAGAAATAAAAGAAATTCTTAATAGAATTCTAAAAGGACCATTACAAAAACAACCCGATGTATTTATTCAAATGACAATTCCAAATGAATTTAATCGAAGTGGGTTATTCAATATTGGAATGACCGCTGGAATTGAAACTACAGTTCCTAGAGCAGAATGGTTAGAAGGATTAAATAGAATGGATGTAAATGTAGTAACATCTAAACACGCAAAAGATATATTTGTAAATGCAGTATATGCAAAAAAACTTCCTGATGGAACTACCGAAGATTTAAAGGTTACTAAACCAATGGATGTATTATTTTGGGGAGCGGATACAAATACATACCACAAAACAAATGAAAAAGTAGCATCGGTTGAAGAAGTCATGCGGCTTATTCCAGAAGAATTTGCATTTTTATTTGTTGGACAATGGACGGCGGGAAATATTAGAGCAGATCGCAAGTCCATTGGATATTTAATGAAAACATTTTTGGAAACATTTGCAAATATTAATAATCCTCCATGTCTAATTCTCAAGACAAGTGGAGCACAATTATGCGTCATGGATAAATATGAGTGTCTTAATAAAATAAATGACATCACGAATATGGTTAAACAATCCATGCCAAATGCAAAACTTCCAAATGTATATTTATTTCACGGAGAACTAAGTGATGTAGAAATGAATTCACTTTATAATCATGATAAAGTTAAAATTCATCTTACATTTACTCATGGAGAAGGGTTTGGACATCCATTACTGCTCTCTACATTAAGTGGGAAACCATTACTTGCCCCTAAATGGAGCGGTCATTTAGATTTCTTAAATCCAGCACACACTCGATTTTTTGAAGGAAGTCTTCAACCTATTCCAGATGAGGCAATAAACGAATGGTTTGTTAAGAATGCTCGTTGGTTTGATGTTGACCAAGAATCAGCCGGAAAATTAATGAAATATCATTTTAATAATTACAATGGAGCAATTTTAAATGATGCAGAACTCCTTAGAATTGAGAATGCAGAAAAGTTTTCTATAAAATCAATGGATACAACATTTCATGCATTTTTAGACAAATATGTTCCTGTATTTGCAACAGAAGAAGCAATTAAATTGCCTGCCTTAAAGAGATTAAAAATTCCAACCAAATTTTCGACTGAAATCACAGCCGATAAGCCAAATTTAACATCTCCAATTACATTAATACCTACCACATAAACTATTATATATGCCACGAGTATCATATTTAATTTGTT
>SESG01005562.1_pt1 | contig 32939 bp, 36 predicted proteins | sample 3171421 | NCBI WGS metagenome assembly SESG01 (sample SAMN10866946, study PRJNA518727) | freshwater metagenome | biome: subpolar coniferous forest; feature: holomictic lake; material: water; isolation source: holomictic Lake 227, 6 m and 8 m depth | place: Canada: near Kenora, Ontario | collected...
TTTAAGCCCAGCTGTACTAGGATGAAGGTCTAGGTCGAGCCTGCCGGCAATCGTCACTCGTCCATTCCTAAATGGGTGTTTGAACTGCCTATGGCTTCCAATAGTACGTTCCAGATACCACCCATCAGCTTCTATGAGCTTAATAGCATCCCGAATTCTCATTAGCTTTTCCTTCCAGATAACGCTGTCTCAAAGCGGGCCATCTCGTAGTCATAATGCCTCATGAATTAGATGTAGGATGTTGCCGTCTCCAGCGTACCTCTATCCATGCGGTTGATCATCTTTACAGGGTTGTGGTTGCTCAGATACCAGCCCCGGCAACTCCGGAGCTTGAAAAGCGCCCGGCCCTCGAGGTGCCAGCTTCAGCAGAGGTTGTAGGCCAGCTCTCGCAATCCTGAGATATTTTCCGGCAGATGGGAAAATTTGTCTTTGATACCTTGCATGAATGTGTCAGCTCCCTAGCGGTCTGTAATGGAGCGGTCTTCAGAGATATATCCTTAGAATTAATGCCCGGAGTTTGTAAGATCATAATATCACGAACATGATATGTAGATTCCAGAGCCTAGAAACCAATTGTCATCCACTTTCATAGCATAAGCGATCTTGAACTCATCTCTGTTACCGTGAGCAGGGTTTGGGAAGATGAAGTAAGTGAATCCTTTCCCTTCCTTGGCAACATTGAGCGTGTTCCTGAGAGATGGGACGCCATTGGAATCTGTTACATCCAGCTTGTTTTTACCGATCCAATCGGGTTTGAATGGATGTGCAAGGCAAGTTCCATTGAAATCGTAAGCGTAGATGTAGAGATCTTTGCGGACAAATGAGCCGGTCTTATTGCTGAACTCATCGAGTGCTTTATCTTTGCCGTTCTCTTGGGCATAGGCCAAAGCAAACTCAACAAATGAGACGAGTTCTGTCTTGTTGGATGAATTGATTGGTGATTCATTTGCCAAAGCCAACTGCATGATGAAAAACGTCGCTGTCAACAGCATGATTACTACAATTAGCACATTCCAGTTTTTCATATTTATCACTTTAGTGTGGACGATAGAATTCATTAAATACTTTTGCCGCCCACACATGCGCGCGGGCGGGACTCTGGACATCTGCAAGAAAAGGGATAAATAATTTGCAGTGCATCTCTGCCTTCTGGGCTAAATTAGGGTCGAATCCGAACGGCAATATCCGTCCGGCTGCCCGGGGCGGGCTAGTACAGCGAGGCCGAGGTAAACCAATGCTATGACTTCGCGGCTTCGCGCCTTCGCGTGAAACCGTCCTCGGTTGAATCTCATGGCTTTAATTGGGCCAAGCTGTACTAGCCCGCTCCTGCTTGCCCGACAACCGCGACTGGGCGCTCGCAAAGTATGCCTACGACGCTTGGAGTGCCGGAAAGAATCTTATGCTGTCAAAAGAAGCAACCTCAGATGGAAACCATAATCGTTGAAAAGGATCTCTGCACCCGTTGCGGGATCTGTTCGGCAGTCTGCCCAATGGCTATCATTGATCCGGGGGAGGAGAGCATCCTTCCCAAAGTAAGGAATGAAAAAGCAGTCATGTGCCTCCAGTGCGGGCACTGTGAGGTTTTCTGCCCGTCCCAGGCGCTGCTCTTAAACCTGCGGCCCGATGAAAGGCTGCCCCTGCCGGAGGGTGCCGGCACCGTTTCTCCAGAGACAATCGCGTTCTATCTCAAGAAACGAAGGTCCGTGCGGCATTTCACCAGTGATCCTGTGCCAAAGGACAAGATCCTCGAAATCCTGGATATTTCCCGGTACGCGGCCTCGGGAAGCAACGGCCAGCCGGTGCAGTGGCTGGTTGTTCATGATCCTATGAAGGTGAAAAAGATCGCCGAGCTGACCATTGAATGGATGGAGACTCTCCTGAACACCGCTCATCCCATGAGCGGCTACGTACCGATGTTTATTGCCACCTGGGAACAGGGACACGATGTCATCTGCCGGGGCGCTCCTCACCTGCTCTTCGCCCATATCCCAGAGGGGAACCCAGTTGCATCGGTCGATGCCATCATTGCACTGACGCATTTTGATGTCGCTGCGCCTGCATTTGGCGTCGGCACCTGCTGGGCGGGATTCGTCGCCATGGCGGCCATCTCTTATGAACCGCTCCAGAAAGAACTAGGCCTGCCCACGGGACGAAAGAGCGCCTATGCCATGATGTTCGGCCACCCGCAGTACAGGGTTCTCGGGATCCCTCGCAGGAAAACCCTTGAGGTAATGTGGCAGTAAACCCTGGCCTGCCTGAAAAAACAGAAAGGAGCACGATAATGAAAGTCCTGGCCATCAACGCAAGTCCACGAAAGAAATGGAATACTGCAACTCTGCTCCAAAGCGCGCTTGACGGTGCCGAGTCTCAAGGAGCGGAGACAGAACTCATCCATCTCTATGATCTTGATTTTAAGGGATGTACGAGCTGTTTTGCATGCAAACTGAAAGGCGGGAAGAGTTACGGGAAATGTGCCGTGCAAGACGGCTTGACACCCGTTCTTGAAAAGATCAGGGATGCCGACGCCCTCATCCTCGGCTCGCCTATCTATTTCGGCACGGTGACCGGTATGATGCGCAGTTTCATGGAGCGGCTGATGTTCCCGTACCTGACCTACACGAAACCTCCAGCCTCGCTCTTCCCTAAGATTATGCCGACGGCCTTCATCTACACAATGAACGTCTCCGAACAGCAGATGAAGGAGATTTATGCCTCGCATATCGGGGCAAACGAGCATGTCCTGAAGATGATATTCGGGCATTCTGAAACCCTCTCATCCAATGAGACACTCCAGTTCGAGGATTACGACAAGGTCGTATTCAGCTATTTCGACCCGGAGGAGAGGAAGGAACGGCAGAGGACAGCCTTCCCGCAGGACTGCAGGCGAGCGTTTGAGATTGGGGCACGGCTGGGAAAATCCCAGTAGCCGGATGGACTTGAGAGCGAAACTGCCGGAATTAAACAAATTATTATCATGATAGATCCCTTGAAAGATATCGACTGGAATCTTATCTGGAAGAGCCAGATGAAGAGGAACCGGGATTCAAGCCCCGGCCGGGACTGCTCTCGCATCTGGGAGAGCCGAGAGAGCGCTCTCGCCTTCTGGGATATGTGCAGGCAGGAGCGAAGCCGCATTGACAAGACCGTATGGGAAACGGATATCACGGAAGAGTCACGCGTCCTGGATATCGGCGCCGGGCCGGGCACGTTGGCCATTCCCTTCGCCCAAAAGGTGGCGCACATCACTGCCGTGGAGCCGGCAGAGGGCATGTGCAGCGTCATGAGAGAGAAGATGAATGAGTTTGGCGCTAAAAATATCTCCATAGTGCAGAAGCGCTGGGAGGATGTGGACGTGGAAAAGGATCTGCAGCCTCCTTACGATGTGGTAATTGCCTCCTTCTCTCTGGGCATGCAAGACATCCAGGCAGCCATTGAGAAGATGATGCAAGCGTCATCAAAGTACGTTTATCTCTATCACTTTGCCGGGCCGACCTCCTGGGACCGGCAGTGGCAGGAGCTATGGCCCAGGCTGCATGGCCGGGCGTACCAGACAGGCCCAAAGTGCGATGTGCTCTACAATGTGCTCTACCAGATGGGCATCTACCCGCACATCAGAACATTCCGGCTGGAGCACAGCATGCGCTACCAATCACTGGATGAGGCTGTGCAGGCGCTCGCGCCCCAGGCTCATGCGGAGACAGAGGAGCAGAAGGGGATATTGAGAGAGTATCTCAAGGGCGCCATGCAAGAAGAGAGCGGGGCCTTCGTGCTGCCGGGGTCATCGATTCGGGTGAAGATGTGGTGGGAGAAATATTTGGGGGATCTATGAAGATAATGCAGATATCTCCTTATTTCCCACCCCACACAGGTGGAGTGGAGTATCATGTAAAAGAGCTGGCGGACGGCCTCGCCAGGAGGGGGCACCAGGTTAGCGTTGCCTCGTCTTGCGGAAGATGGACCGGCGAGCTAGTTCGCATACCGAGCATTGACTTATTTTATTCACCTATGCCAATTAAGGTACCTAAATTTGAGGCTGATGTCTATCACAGCCATATCCCGAGCCCCCTCTTTGCTTTCATGCTTCGTAGTGCCTCGCCACATGTTGTTACCTACCACAACGATGTGGTGGTTCCAAAAATGATAAATGGGCATGCCATGCCCCGTCCATTCGCCGCTGCTTTAGAGAGAATTAATGAGTTGCTGGTCCGGCCCGTTCTGGAGGAGGCAAAGATCGTAATAGCCACCACAAAGAGCTATGCAGAGACCTCACCCGTTCTGAAAGACTACCTTCACAAGCTAAAAATTGTGCCCAATGCGGTGAATGTCTCTCTTTACCCTCAAGGTCGAAAGAAGGAGAACTATGTGCTCTACGCGGGCAGAATGCTCAGCTACAAGGGAATTGAATCTTTGCTCTTTGCCATGAGCGAGGTGCAAAAGAGTGCGGATCTGGACCTGCTGCTGGTTGGAGACGGCTACGACCGCAGCCGGTTAGAGGAGATGGCCACAAAGCTGCATGTCCGGGCAAAGTTCACAGGAAGGCTGGAGCGAAGCATGTTTATAGATACAATCTCCCGAGCTGAAATACTTGTCTTGCCGACCCAAAATCGCCTGGAGGCCTTCGGCATCGTTCTCCTGGAAGCCATGGCCTGCGAGACGCCAGTCCTCGCCTTTGACACACCTGGTGTTAACGAGGTGGCAAAGAATGGTGGCATGGTCTACTCCAGCACAGAGGAACTCTGTGAGCAAATCCAGGAGCTTCATGAAAACGAGCCGCGAAGAGCGTGCCTCGGGCATAAGGGCAGGGGGGCGGTGGAGGAGCATTACTCCTGGAAGAGAGTGCTTGATTGCATGGAATCGGTCTATCGCGAGGTTGCCTGAAGAGGGAATTTGAGCTTAAAGTTTAAAGATGAAAGGGTAAAGGCCGCGTTACTAGCAATGGTCATGAGCCTGGTTTCTATTATTCTAATATTAAAATTTACAGAAACCAATTTAAGCTGGAAGATGCTCTCCGTTGTCCAGGGACGATTTTTGATCCTGGGGCTTGTCCTGCACATGTTCTCCTGGATCTTTTATGCAGTCAGGCTCAAGCTCCTCACCTCTCTTGCCGGCCATGAGATAAGTTTTCGCCTCTCGCTTATGTCAACGCTGGCGTCAAATTTCCTGGCTGCCCTCACTCCCTCTTCCGCCGGAGGTGAGCCTCTGCGCATCAAGATCCTGGCAGACGACGGTATGAGTTACGGCAGTGCAACGGCTGTTGCGGTGGGCGAGCGATTGCTGGACAGCATTTTCTTCGTAGCAGCCCTGGCTTTATTTCTTATCTTCTCCGACTTTTTGACCGGTTTCGGTCTGAAGATCGGGGCATTTTTCGTGGTCCTTCTCGTCCTGCTCTTGACCTTTCTCTGGCAGCTTGTCAGACGGCCGGAGAGAATTGCCGGATTTATGTTGTGGCTGAAAAAGAAGACCGGCAACAGACCCATTGTCTTTTCTTTAGAGCGAGAGATCTGGCTCTTTCGCGAAGCTGGCATTCAACTGGCCAAAGAGACATTGCGCCGCACGCCGGTCATGGCAGCTCTTACCGCTCTCATCTGGATGTGTGACTTTTTGGTCCCCTCATCCCTGCTAATCGGCATGGGAGCTGATCCTAAATTCCTTCTCTCCATTACATCCCAGATTATCCTGGCCATAATTGCCATCCTGCCCCTGACTCCGGGGGGCAGCGGCGTGGCCGAGCTATCCATGAGCTATCTTTACTCCATGTTTGTGCCGCCTGCATTGCTGGGGCCTCTGGTCATCCTCTGGCGTGTCGTTACCTACTTCTCCAACATTGTGGTGGGGGCGGCCTTTGCCGGAGCTTCGATCAACTGCATGAAGAAAAAATAATCATGTTGCAATGAGCAGCATCAGCAGCACCGACATTCTTACAGCCACGCTGATGGTTGTGGATATTATCACCAGGAATAGGCCCAGCCTCATGCCGAAGACCGAGGTGTAATTGGGCAGAAGCGAGCGGAGAGAGTAGAAGGGGAGCATGAACAGGCTGCCCAGCATGAGGACGATGAGGGCTTTAGTCTCCGATATGCCGCCGTTTTGGATCAGAGGTCCCAGCAGGGCGATGCCGGCCTTGGGACTGGCCACATAAATGGTGAGCGGTATTATCGTCTCCGGGGGAACGGCAAAAAAATTGGCCAAGGGTATGACATTTAACGATTGCAGAATGCCTTCCCGGCTTAAGTACAAAACCAGGAAAGTCATGATGAAGTAGAGCCCTGCGATTCTGAGGAATATGCGGCTTTGTCCTCGCAGGGATTTTTTGGCTGCCTCTCTTACATTTTTGTGTGCCTGGGGAGGGAGTGGCGGCAGAGGCGGCAGCGTTGCGGCTGATGAGGAGGACGGCGTTAACTGAGGAGACAATGAAGACGCTGCACAAGACGCGGATAAATCGACAGGAAGATAAGCCCGGCCCAGTACCAGGACCAGTGCCAGCTTTAAGAGCCCTGTAGCGATCGAAATAACGGCATAAGCCCCGCCCACATAGATGCCCAGAACCGGAATCACAAAAGCCAGTTGGTAGGTGAAAAGCTCCCGGAAGTAGACGGGAACGCTGTTCATGATGGCACTTAAGAATGCCTGACGCTCGGTCAGCTGTCCCTCAGCCAACAGTCTGGCGATCACGGTATTGGCCGCCAGGGCTGAACCGAGGCTGATGACAAAGGTTGATGCCGACACGGCAGGCAGGTGCGATATGGAAATGAGCGGCCTGGCTAGATGGGTGATGCGTGAGAATGCATTCATCTCTACCATGAGGCCGGCGAGAAAGAGCATGATAAAGACGGTTATCATAGTAGAGACGGTATCGTCGAGCGTTTGCAGAAGTAGATCGAGCATTATCAAGTCCTTTCTCTCAAAATCTCTTGGTGGTATTTTATAATTTTCGGTTATTTGAGTAGCCAGGTTTATCGCGTTGGGGTACAGGGGTAGAGAAGACCCCAGACTTCAGGCTGGGGATGAATCGTACCCCTGTCATGATTACTTTCGCAGCGCACTAATTGACTTAATATAGCATGGAACGACCACATTAAGTTAATATGAAAACGGCCTACAAGTTCCGGCTATACCCAAACAGGCAACAAGAAGCACAATTGGCCTTAACGCTGGATACCTGCAGGCATCTTTGGAATAAAGCACTTGCAGATCGCAAAAATGCCTGGGAACGTGAAGGCATAACCCGATCTTACGAAGATCAGGCCGCTTTGCTGGCCTTTGAGAAACAGTCTAATCCATACCTCAATGCCGTCCATTCTCAGGTCGAACAGGATGTCTTGAGGAGGCTTCAGAAATCCTTTGATAACTTCTTTCGAAGAGTTCGCGAAGGGGCTCAAAAAAAAGGCTACCCTCGGTTTAAGTCCATTAACCGTTATAGCTCGATTACCTATCCTCAGTCAGGGTTCAAGCTGAACGGCACCAGGCTGATACTGTCAAAAATTTCCGGCGGCATTAGAACCTTTGTGCATAGGCCTATTGTTGGCAGGATCAAAACCTGTTCCATCAAGCGAGATAAGACAAATGCATGGTATGTCATATTTACGACCGAGCTTGATAATCCAACAATGCTGAAGCCCAAGACCGCGATCGGAGTAGACCTTGGCATCACTCATGCAGCCGTAACTTCGGACGGTCAGTACTTCGACTATCCAAAGTACTATGTCCAAGCTGAGAAGAAGAATCGAGCTGCCAATAAATCGTTGCACCGCAAGAAGCTCGGATCCAATAACCGGAAAAAAGCCCAGACAAAGTTAGCTCGGATCGCAAAGAGGGTAACCAACCTTCGCGAGGAGTTTTTGCATCAGGTATCAAGGAAACTGGTAAACTCGGCTGACAGTATAGTATTTGAAGATCTGAGCATCCAGAATATGCTTAAGAACCATTGTCTGGCAAAGCATATTCAGGATGTCTCATGGGGAAAGCTAATACGTTTCACGGTGAGCAAGGCTGAAAGAGCTGGCAAAACCGTGGTATTGGTTAATCCCTATAACACTAGCCAGAGATGTTCCGCTTGTGGCGAGATCGTGTCCAAGAAGCTAAAAGATAGGGTGCATATCTGCTCTCGGTGTGGTCTAATAATCTGCAGAGATCTCAACGCAAGCATGGGAATCAGAACCCTCGGACTGAGGGGGATAGCCTGTGGAGAACAGACCTCCGGCTTTGGCCAATGTCCAAAGTAAGCGCCGGTTCGTCGAAGCAGGAAGCCCCATCTTTTAGGGTGGGGAGGAAGTCACTACCCGCCAATTCCAGAAGAGAATCGAAGAATCTGGAGAATAGCATGAGATCCTTTTCGCCTCGCATGGCCGCCCGGGCGCTCTGGCAGATGAGGGTTTTAAAGAGGCCCTTTGTGCTCTCCCACGGCATAAATGCTTCCTGCAACCTGAGCTGCAGCTTTTGCGAGTACTGGAGGCACAAAGGCCGGGAGATGAGCACGCCAGAGGTCCTGCACATGCTGGATGAGGCGCACGATTTCGGCATAGGCGTTTACAATGCCTGGACGGTGGAGCCGTTGCTGCGAGAGGACCTGCCCGAAATTCTGCGGCACGCCAAGTCCCTGGGGCTTACAACCTCGCTCATCACCAACGGCCTGCTTTTGCTCAAAAGGGCCGGAGAGCTAACCGATCTGGACCTGCTTTCCGTCTCAGTGGACGGCATCAAGAGCTACAAAGAGCTGCGGGGCATCGATCTGGCGGACGTCTTAAAGGGCATCCGGGCGGCGCAGCAGGCGGGCCACGAGATTCTCATGAACTCTGTCATATCCGGAAAAAATGTGGGTGAGCTGGAGGATCTGGTGCACCTGGCAGAGTCGCTGGGGTGCTGGATATCTTTTGAGCCCATGCATGAGTCCTTCGGTATCGAGGAGAAGGTGTGGGGCTCTTTGAGGATACGCGATATTCCGGCCTACGAGGCGGCGTTGGATCGGCTGATAGATATGAAGAGAAGCGGAGCGCCTATCATCAACTCCGTGACCTACCTAAAAATGATAAGGGACCTGGAGCCGCGATTTAGTTGCCATGCAAGCGACATCATTTTGCATGTGGCGGCAGACGGCAGCGTGGATTGCTGCCGCGTGCACCAGGAGCCGCTGGGCAATGTCTCCGAGGGGCTGGCAAAGGTGTGGCAGTCGTCCCAGGAGAGGCGCAGGGAGATCGTCCAGGAGTGCGAAGGTTGCCTGTTCTTCGGATATGTGGAGAACAGCCTGCTCTACGATTTTGTGCCTGAAGTGCTGGCGCATTACGAATGGATTTAGAATTGTCAACGAGTGGAAAAAAAGCGCCCCGATGATTTGCATGGCGATTATTTTATGGGCTTTTCTCCTCTCGCCTGCGCTTTTTGCCTTCGAGCCTCTTGTTTCTCTTTCTTTTTGTTCACCGTCGCCGTGCTCGCTGCATCCTTTTTAAATAAGTTGATCATTGAATTGCTCCCTCGCATACTTCACGATTAATATGGTATCATTGGTGCTGCTCATATTAATTTGTTCGCTTATGATCACTTTTAAGGTCAAAACCGCCGGAGCGTGGATAGATTCACTATGGCGAATAGCAGAAGCGAAAAGGACATAATGATGAGCCCTGTGCGAATGGATTTTATTTTGAACCGCTGACTAATCGCCGCCAACACCAAAACCGTTGCCAGAAAGACTGTGTTTAGCACATAATCGTCGGCGATGGCTCTGGCTTTTGTACCCTGGTTAAACTTGCTCATGGATTCGCGGCTTAAGTTTCCTGCTTCCTCCATCTTGGAGCTTTTGTATCCGGGCATGTAGGTCGGCCCGATTGGAGCGTCACTGTTATTGAATGGATCTGTTTTTATCCACATATCGAAGGCATTTTTATACTCAGGCAGAAAACGGCGTTCGTAGAATTGAGCTATCTTCTTATTTCCTTCTATATTGGCATTAAGCCAGGCGTTGAGAGTGTTTGTATTGTATATGTGCTCATGACCCGCAAGTGTGGCCAGACTTGCTGCTTCGAGGTTAAGACCATTCGCTTCACCATAAAGCTCTGCCTGATGTCCATTCCACTGGGCGGCCTGAAAGCCGCTCCAGGCAGTAGCCAGTGCGACCATGGCTATGATAATGGCTTCCAGGATCTCGATTGTGAACTCCAAGCTAGATGATTGCTGCGTGTCAACGGTAATCCAAAATTCCTCAATTATTGAGTCTTAAGGAAGGGATATAAACTATTGGGATGAGTATACTTGTATCAAAGATAATTAAAGCCCTGCTATGGACCGATAGAGGTGTTTAAATGAATATGCGAATGCTCTACGTCTTGGTGGGAATAGGTATTCTCACTCTTGGAATCGGGTATGGACAGGATGAAGCTCCAAGCAGTAAACTTTCCGGCAATTGGTGGATTACCTATACAGAACCCGATGTCGGGATGACAACCTGGTATATGACAATATCAAAGGATTATACAGCCATATTGTATAAATCATCTGCAATGTTAGTAACTGTAGCCAATATCAATTTTGATGTGCAACCGGGATATGTAAGCGGAACTTGGTACGGCGTTCCTGAAAATAGCAATATCGCCACAATTTCCGGCATATGGACCAAAGACGGAGGAAATACCTGGTTCGGGGACAATATGAATTGGGATGATCATCCGGGTAGGCCTTCTAGCATAAATATGGTAAGAATTAAAAGTTAAGGGGTGTTGAAATGGAGATAACGTCTCACTCCTTGTTTTTGTGGAACTCGCCCTCGGACTCAAGGATGCTGACGGCACTTTGCAAGAGAGTCAAAACGTCAGGCATAATTGAATCTAAGCCAAACCAAATATAGTAGAATTGAAATCCTGTTATTGAAGTGCAGGACCATGGCGAGAGGCAAAAGCAACAATAATTCAAAGAGCAATGGGGCTACCTTGGGCTTCGAGGCCACCCTCTGGGCAGCCGCCGATAAGCTCCGCAACAACATGGACGCCCGGCCCTTCTCCATCCGCATCTTTTGCCCTGACGGTAATCCGGTAGGCCTGCGCATATTATCCAAATCCAACTGGAAGGGCTGCGGTTTGGTGTGCCCAAGATCCATCCTACCCGCAGTGAAAAGCAGGAAGGAGTTCTCCCTGCCAGGAGTTTATGTCCTTGTAGGCCCTCCCGAAGATGGAGAGCTGCCCAAGATATATGTTGGAGAAGGTGACCCGGTGGGCCCAAGGTTGGAGCAGCATTATGCCAACAAAGAATTTTGGACATGGGCGGTCTTTTTTGTATCTACTGATGGCAACCTAAACAAGGCTCACGTCCAGCATTTAGAGGCTGGATTGCTGAATATGGCCCGGCAGGCCAAGAGGGCCATCTTGGACAATGCTAATTCTCCCCAAAAACCCGCCTTATCAGAAGCGGAGACCGCGGATGCCGAAAGCTTCCTAGCAGACATGTTGAGCATATTTCCCCTGCTGGGCTTAACGGTCTTCGAGAAAACGGTTGTGGCAGAGAGCAGTTCCAGGCATGAATTCAAGATTGAGGCAAAGGGGATAACTACGAGAGGTTACGAAACTCCAGAAGGTTTCATAGTCCTTCAAGGGTCAACAGTGGTTTGTGGCGAGGTGGCTTCCATTCATCGCTACTTGTCCAACCTAAGAAAAGAACTTCAATCACAAGGCGTCTTGGTCTATCGAGGAGATCATTTGGAGTTCGCTCAGGATTATCTTTTCAATTCCCCTTCGACGGCAGCAGGTGTTGTTCAAGGCAGATCAGCCAACGGACGTATTGACTGGAAGGACAATTCCGGTAGGACCCTCAGGGAATTCCAAGAAGAAAAGATGAGAGCCACCAGTTAGTCAGATGATCGCTCAAATCCTTTCCTCTCCCTCCAGTCTCTCCGCCATCCCCCACTCCTTGCCGAAGATGGCACCCAGATTCTTGAGGGCTGCCGGATTTTTAGAGTCAGCCTCCAGAGCTCGCAATGCATACTCCTTGGCCTGCGAAAGGTCGCCCTTATTCTGGCAGGCGATCCCCAGGGCCACGCAGGCGTGCGAGTGCTCGGGCGCGTGCATGAGGCAGCGTTGCAGCAGCTCTATTCCTGTATCGAGCAGACCCCGGGTCCACATAGCATAGGCCCAGATTATAGAGCAGGTATGGATTCTCGGGGTCCTGGCGGAGCAGTTCTTCCAGGTAAATGCGGGCCTGGTCGATTTGGCCGGATTGGAGGAGCTTAAAGGCTTATGGCAATGGAATTATTCAGGGCTCACCCCAGTCCCAATGCGGCACTTTATAAAGAGTGATTGGAGATACGTGCGTATGAAGTCCACAATAGATATCGTGAACGTGGTGGCATCTACCAAGCTGGCGGAAGCGTTCGACCTACCCAAGATCGAAGCCGATCTGGAAGGCGCGGTGTACAACAAGAAAAAGTTTCCCGGCCTCGTCTACAGAGTCAAGTCTCCTAAAGCTGCTTTTCTCATATTCACTTCCGGTAAGATAGTATGCACCGGATCCAAGAACATCGAGGATGTTCGCACGGTCATCATTACCCTGGCTAAGACGCTAAAGTCAATCGGCTTCGAGGAGATCGATATGGAGCCCGAGATCCACGTTCAGAATATTGTGGCCTCCGCGGATCTTAAGACGGACTTGAACTTAAACGCCGTCGCCCTGGGCCTGGGCCTGGAGAACATCGAGTACGAGCCGGAGCAGTTCCCGGGTCTGGTTTACAGGATCAAGCAGCCCAAGGTAGTTGTGCTCATCTTCAGCTCCGGCAAGCTGGTGATCACGGGTGGCAAATCGCCGGAGGAGTGCGAAGAAGGCGCGCAGATCGTTAGGAGGCAGCTTGAGAACATGGGGCTACTTTAAGCACTTCTAAGGATTTCATTATACCACGCAAGCTTGCTCTGTAGATGCGCCGCCGTTTCACTTTATGCAGTTTAGACTTCAAAATATTTCCAATAAATATAGATTTGGCGGCCCTTCCGGCCTTCCCGGCTGCTCGCGCACGGGACCGCGTTGCCTTGCACAGCGCGAGATTGAGGGATGGACAAGATCGGACCATTCTTTAAGTTTTCTTTCACTTTCGCCCCGCACCCGGCTCGCCCTCATATCTTCGTAGCTCCAGCCTTTAAGCATGGACTTCGAGCTTCTTCCCACAGTCTCCCTCCGGTCCCGGTCCTTCAATGCCCTGACGGCCCCCAGGGAGATGTTCATCCAGGCCCTGAACCGCAACCTGAACCTGCAACGGTTCAAGGTGCTCTACGTCACAGGCAACTCCTCTGCTATCCTATCCAGGATGGACCGCAGGTTTGAGGCCCTGGAAATCCGCAGGGGATTTACCGTCTTCCAGCTCATGACCATCCTGGAAGAGGCTCACCATTCGTTGATTCTCATCGAGCACGACCCTCTCCTCTACGAGGACGCCAAAGAGATGACCGAGTACGTCTCCCATGCTCTCTGCGATGCCGCAAAGGAGGCCGCCGTGCTGCTCTACGCCCAGGGGATTGACTCTTTCTTCGAGGACCTGGTGCAGAATGCCGACCGGGTGTTCCACTTTGAGGAAGGCCCCCGTGAAATTCCACGGCTGACGGCCAAAGCCCACCCGCGGGCCAGGGAGAACCAGAGAACTCTGGAGGCATATTCATGAGCTGGCCCTGGAGGCGGCAGGGTGCGATCGAGCCCAGACGGGTGGCGGTCAGCAGCAGGGCCCTGAAGCCTGGAGACGGCCAAGGAGATACTGGCGTAGGTCTTCCACACCCGGCCCGGCGAAGTGGAAGAGATGATAAAGAGGAGGCTGGAGGAAAGGAGCTGAGATGAAGTGAATAAAGTGAATAATATCTGTCCGGAGAAGCGCGAGGAAAAACTATGGCCGGCGACGTTCTCTGTTGGTGAATAGTCATGGGACGAAGTTTCGAGAGCGTGAGAATGGGCGTGAAGGATGTCTCTGCCAGGTGGCTGAAGGCCAGCCGGGCTCTGAAGAAGGAGGACCAGATTTACGGGCAAAGGGTGGCACAGATGGCCCAGAAGCACTCCAGCGAGGCATTCTATGCGCTGGATGACCCGCTGGAGGCGGCGGTGTTCTCGGTGCTGGTGGAGATGATGAAGGTGAGGGCTGAGGAGGATAAGTTCGAGAATGGCAAGACCGCATAGTTACTGAAGAGATGCAGATGCGCTTAATGATGGTGGGATTCCCAGCTTATGCATTGGCCTTATAAAGTCCAGACATTTCTAGTAATGTCAGAGAGCCGCTGTATCCAAGTTCTCTTGCTTTTGTAAATGCTGCATCTTATTCTCGGTAAGAAAAGGTATCCGCAAGTATCCGCAAATTGATGATTTTCAACTGCATGCGGCTCATTTTTTTTTGCGGAGACTCTGAAATAGACTATCCGCAATTTTTGGCCTAATTTCGACAAATCAATAACATAAGACACAATCATTTGCGGATAGTTGAAATAGAACAATTCGCACATTTTCAATACAATTTCAATAAAGCATATCATAACCACAATGATTTAAAAAAGATATATAATTAATGACAATTCTAAAAAAAAGGGAATTATGCTGCTTCTGCACATTCAGTCTTATTTGACTGAGGAATTAGTCTGCTTACTCTCCACATTGTGTTTATTCTGCATCCAATCAAGCGAAGAAATCTCTGGGATTTAATTTTCTTGAATTCTATATATTAATCATCTACCACACCTTCAGATCGATCCCCTCTATCCTCACCCGTGCCCCTTCCGAGTGCACCACCACTCCTGAGTGCACCTTCTGCATCATGCAGTGCTCGGGCAGAAAGCGCACCGTCTCGCCTACCTCCGGCCTCTTGCCCCGGCTCACCGTTCCTTCGAAGGCGGCCACCATGCAGATGCCGATGTCCTCAGGCGCGGGCAGCCCCTGCAGCAGGTGCACCGGCCCACCAGATGCACAGTGACGATTCCCTGCTTGTTCTTGAGCACTTTGGCAAAATGAGTGATGGGGCAGCCCAAAGGCCGGTAGCTTGTGTAGTCCCGAAGATTTCGGTACTACACAATCCCTACTGCAAGGGAAAAAATTATTATAGAATGATGACAGGGAATATTTACGAACAAACAAAAGGAGGAACTACCATGAACACTCAAACTGTAAAAACCCCTACGGCGGAAGAACATGCCAAGAGGTTCAGGGAAACTCATAGGGGAAAGGGACTTTCAGACGAGAAGATCGAAGACATCTGCTCAGCCATTCTTAGTTCGCAAGAACCTCGCAACGGTGGAGAAGCAGCAGATTATTACAAGGCAAATCTGATTAGTGCGGTCTTCTACATCAATGTGATGATAAACGTACGTAGAGACGATACTCCAGCGCGTTTCTTTAAACATTTCATTGGACACTGCGGTGGGCTTACCTTTCCAGGTGACTCTTTTTTTCAAGCTGCTGAGTTGCACACCTGCAACCCGTACACCTTTGAAGACATTTTTAATAAACAAAAATCTATTGAGGTCGATGCTGAGTCAATCACATGTTTCATCCGCTTCTTCGACAAGAGTAGCAATCTGCTCGGATGGCTGTGGGGTGCCGGAGCCGGCACGGTTATTGGCGTAATGGGCGGTAAAGGTGAATGGAAGGATGGTCCCCTGTAATGACCGTCTGAGAGTAAGCGGCGCGCTAACCGGGGTAACGGGCTAACCTCGTCACCCCTATTCAACCCTTCTCATGAAACCGAATCAAAAGATAACTGTTAAATCCCATCGAAGACCATTTTAAGAGATGCCGGTATCTCCCGCGAGGAATGGATTTCAGCATAGATGTCTTCGACTGCGTGGCGGCAAATCCCAAGCACATTTTCGCCTCGCTCAATGAGAGCGACCGGGCGGCGGTGATGCCGGACACGGGCGCGGTTTCGAGTGGCCCTACCCCATTCTGGGATATAGGGAAAAGACTCACGGACGCCAGGCGAACGCTCGCACGCACGCGCGGGCAGGCGGGCCCGGGAGCGGCTGCGCTGGTTGGCTGGGCTTTTTCCCTACAAGTCTTGCCGGTCCGATTGCTCTTTGGATTTTTCCAGGAATCGCTCGATTGATTCGATAAATTCGTAGAAATCCTCCATATGCTCTGTCAATATCTTGTGAGCCAAAAGGTCGTCAATCCTGCCATATCTATGGACGATTATATTTCGAAATCCCTTCATCCTTCTGGTCTTCTCTGCCATATTCTGAGTTAGAATTCCAACATTGGCCAGGCTTTCCACAAAGCTTTCTTCGCTTTCCGGAACGCTGAGGCGCAGGTCTGAGCTAATTATTGAGCAGATATCGATAATATTTTCGATGGCGAACTCCATTCTCTTGTAGATTCCATCCTTGACCAGCCCGAGCTCTGAAAACTCCTCGTAGCTTGAGGGAAGATTCTCCTCCACAAGGCTTACGCTGTCCTCGATGTCAACCAATTTTGATCTTATCAGCTCTGTTCTGAGGTTTCGTTTTCTTGTCATTGCATGCCTCATGCTTTACGTGAGGGATTCTATTCCCAGGTAATCGTAGTATCTGCGCTTGAAGGATTCAAACTCTTTAATGGTCTCATAGGCTTTGTCGTACATAAAGGGCGTATCATCCGAGTACAGGACTTTACCTCTTAAAACCTGCATGCGCAAAGGAAGAGGAAGCTGCTGGAAGATCTTGATATCATAGACATCATCAAAGAGCTCTGATAGGACTTTGAGGCGGAATTCGGAGGCATCAGCATCATCGTAATATACGCTGATATCGATGTCCGAATCCTCTTTCATCCGGTCAACAGATGCTGAGCCGTAAAGAGTGATAAATCTGATTTTGTCGCCGCCGATCGATTTAATCTTCTGGACGGCTCGATCAATTTTCTCAGATAGGTTCTGCATCATGATTGATTCACTCTGGGCTCTTTAGCGACCATTTGACTGATCCGGGCATACCGGCATCGAGTAGAAATTTAGGCTTGGGCATAAACGGTGATCTCTTCTCCGGCAATTACCTGGGCCGCATATGCCAGGGCCGCCAGAACATCTTCCTTTTGTAGGTCATATTCCGTGACGATCTCTTCGATCCTCATGCCGCCTGCGAGTGAGCCGATAATTATCTCCAAAGGGACACGGGTGCCCTTTATGATTGGCTTTCCATGCCTCACCGCCGGATCGATTATTATTCTATCCTCGTACATTTTATGCCCTCTGTCAGTTATATATTTGCGGACTTCTAAGCATAAATCCTTTTGCGGAGCATACGAAGATCAGGCTTTCCATATTCTCTTTTCCGTTCTCGGGTTCAATTTCCACTTCATCGCTCTCATGGGAAAAGGGCTCAAGTGCACACGTGGCCGCTCGCGCGCGTGGGCGCGGGCAGGCGGGCCCGGGAGCGACTGTGCCCGTCCCATACTGACGATCAACCTTTCTTGGCCGGTTCAAGTTCTATATCTAATGTTGGCAAGCATCGGGTTCAGCCTAGAATATATTGTTATCGAACGCGGCAGAAGTCAGAGTTGACAATCTATTGTCCTGCATTCCGAAGGCTCCTAATTTAATTGTTCTATTATCGGATGTCGTGTTTACCATGTTATTGGTTAGAGGCATGACTACAAAACTGCTCTGACTTGAATTGCCATTGCTGGTTTGGTTAAGGGATGAATTGGTGTTTAATGGCGTATCTTGCGAGAGCGATTTTGCCTGTAATTTAGTCGGGTTGCCGCCAAGGTTGTCCCTGACAAACTCATCAAAGCTCGACATATCGATATTGACTGCCGGGTCGCCCATGAAGCTGGATGAAGAACCTCCGCCGCCGGAGACTGCACAACCTCCCGCGCAACCTCCTTTTACCTCTGGAAGAGAGATGAAGACGGATGAAATGACTACCAGAAACAAAATCGTATGCTTAATACTAATCCCCATGGCCTTCACGATTAGGAGGCTTCTGTTAAAAGCCCTTCGATTGCCTGCGTGCCTTGTTCAGGCTCTTTAAGTGGAAAAGCTTTTCTGAGAAGTGCATTTGCAAAATCTGTTCAGACCATAGCTGCTTCATCAATCCCTTGGGAAAAGTGCTCATGTGCGCACGCGGACACGCACGCGCGGGCGCGGGCAGGCGGGCCCGGGAGTGGCTGTGCCCGGCCCCAGGGTGTGTGCTCACAACGGTGGTTTCTTTTTCTTGCCATTGCCAGCCTTCGCTCAAGTGATGGATTCTATTCCCAGGTAATCGTAGTATCTGCGCTTGAAGGATTCAAACTCTTTTATGGTCTCATAGGCTTTGTCGTACATGAAAGGCGTATCATCTTCGTAAAGGACCTTGCCCTTCAAAACCTGCATGCGCAAAGGAAGAGGAAGCTGCTGGAAGATTTTGATATCATAGACATCGTCAAAGAGATCTGATAAGACCTTGAGGCGGAATTCGGAGGCATCAGCATCATCGTAGTACACGCAGATATCGATGTCCGAATCATCCTTCATACGGCCAACAGAAGCTGAGCCGTAGAGAGTGATAAATCCGATTTTGTCGCCGCCGAGCGATTTAATCTTCTGGACGGCTCGATCAATTTTTTCAGATAGGTTATGCATTACGATTGATCCCCCCTTGGCTCTTTAGCGATCATTTGACTGATCTTGGGCATATCGGCATCGAGTAGATATTTAGGCATGGGCGTAGGCGGTGATCTCTTCTCCCGCAATTACTCGGGCCGCATATGCCAGGGCAGCAAGAACATATTCCTTTTCAGGTCATATTCCTTGACGATCTCTTCGATCTTCATGCCGCCTGCAAGTGAGCCGAGAATTATCTGCAAAGGGACACGGGTGCATTTATGATCGGCTTTCCATGCCCCATCGCAGGATGGATTGCGATTCGATCTGAATGAATTTCATTATGTATATAATCAGAAATTTGATGTAGGATTGTAGTGGAGTTCTGGCGCAAGCATATCTTTAATTATTGAGGATACAGGAGTTGTTTAGTTTAAGAATTTCGTGGCATTGTTTGTTCACGCAGCAGGCTCGTCAGAAAAAATGTCCGGCTAACAGAAAATAGGAAGGTTAAAATGAAACTTAATGGAAGATGGCTAATCGTCTGCACCATATTATTAATTGCTATTATACAGGGCGCTTACGGCGGCATGCAGATCACCGCTTCAGGTGGCAGTAATGGTGGTAGCGGCTCGGTATCAATGAATTTTGATACCTTCAAAACCTCAGCCTTGAGCAGCCAAATTGCGATCAATGGCGCAACTGTAACACCATCAACGGTTATAACAGGACCAGTGAAGCGTTTCGAACAGACCCACGCGGTTAAGGACAAATCTGGCAAAAGAGCCAGCGTGTACGTCAAGGTGCTCAATGCGCCCAGTGGTCTGACATACAGTTCAATAGTTCTGCCCAAGGAAGGTAACCTCAGAACTATTGAACCTTGGGTATCAGCAGAACAGTGGCTGACCGTTCCTAAAGCTGACTCTATTAAATGCACAGCAACTGCTTCTTATGGAAAGCTATCTGCGGATGTAGGTATCGAATTGGTTAAAGGACGTCAAAAAGGGGAGTATGTAACACTAACCGAATATTATGGCAAAGCCTACGCTTCGGCTACGCAGGTAGATGCAAGTCAGACTGCAACTGATGGCTCTGGAAATTCAATCAAGATCTATAATCACGCAAAGGATCGTATTGGATCTTACAGCATAGACACGATTCTAAACTCTGGTCTGTACTTACCACCTGCAGCATTCCAAGGATTAGATGCTTCATCTTCTGCGGGACTATCCACACAAGTAATCCAGAATGAGCATATCCTCGGAGGATTCACCAGCACTGCAAAGGCAGGCAAGAAAACCAAGACCCGAACCTCAAATTTCGGTTTTGAATATGACCTGAATATGCAGGCACTAAAAGGCAGTTCGCCAACGGGAATATTGGGATATTACGTGAATCCCAGCATGGCGACTAAAAGTCGTGGGGCGATACAGGGCGTAGTGGATGCTGCCCAATCCGGCGACACCATTAATGCGGCTGCTGGCACTTATATGGAAAATGTAAAGATCGATAAGTCGTTGACCTTAAAGGGAGCCGGAGCGACAAAAACTATAGTTGATGGCAATAAGAAAGGTTCAGTGTTCACCATCGGCATGAATAATCCAAACGTGGATGTTACTCTGTTGGGCATGACTATCAAAGATGGAATAGGTACTCTTGCTATAGTCAATGACGATAGCACATATAAATCGCTATGTGGTGGAGGAATTCTCAACTATGGCAGGCTTACTGTAACTGATAGCATCATCATAAGTAATACTGCATATTTGGGTGGCGGCATTTTGAATAGAGGTGGCACGCTGGTTTTAACAGGTATCTTATTGACCGACAATACAGCAGGATACGGCGGCGGAATTTTAAACGACGACTACGGTATCGTGACCATGAACGACGGTAGCATAACAGGAAACATTGCAAGCTACGATGGTGGTGGGATTAGCAACCATGAATACTGCACCTTGAACATGAACGACGGTAGCATAACAGGAAACATTGCAAGCTACGATGGTGGTGGGATTAGCAACTTTGGCACCGTGACCATGAACGACGGTAGCATAGCAGGAAACATTGCATCCTCCGGTGGCGGGATTTGTAACAGCTACGGCAGCATCCTGAATCTTAACGTTGGCAGCATAATCGGGAACACTGCATTATTCTCTGGTGGCGGGATTTACAACGGCGGCAACGTAAACCTTAAAGGAGGTAGCATAACAGAGAACACTGCATCGTTGGGTGGCGGGATTTTCAACGACGACTACGGCACCCTGAACTTGGACGGTGGTAGCATAACAGAGAACACAGCAAATATCGGCGGTGGGATATACTCGGACAACTCGAAGGTTACATTTGATGACACACAAGTTGTCGTGAAATCCAACAAGGCATACCTACCTGATTCGGAATCACTCTGGTATCAGGGATGGGGAGTATACCTACATTCAGGCGCACCGAAAACTACGGGTGAATTCGATCCTACAACACAAGTGACTGGCAACACTCATATTTAAGGAGGGTGCATGTCCGTCATCCACTTTTTAGAACATCTCGTATCTGGAAGTAAGGTTTAGGTTAATATTTTGGCTAGTACAGCTGGGCTGAAATAGACCAACTTATGTGGCGAGATAAATAATCCTTGAACAAAAGTATAATAGGAAATCATTTGATTTGACTTGTATCAGCAACACGTTCTTGCTGATATATTTATATATTTTCCATTCCGGACCCCCCTAAAAAATGGTAATAATTTCCGACCAAGGTATTCCCTGGCGAGCTAGGCTCATTAATCTGGCAGAGGTGGTTGGTCGTAGCAATGTGTTCTTTGTTACGCATGCAGTGGTCTCGCACTCCAAGGAAAGTTTAGATTAGATTCCCATAATTATTGGCGATTTTGGAGGGGGTCCGGAATGGGAAGTTAAAGACTTGAAAACGAAGTTTTTGGCTTTTATCGAGTACTTCAACCAGACAATGGCGAAACCATTCAAATGGACCTACCAAGGAAAGGCGCTCACCGCCTAAAAGAGGTTTATTTAGGCCAGCTGTACTAGATCTAAATATCTCCGGCCATATCTAGTTTCCCGATACACGAATACGCTTTCACGCCATATTTTCTTGTCCAACTTAGGGGTTGACGGGAGATAATTTACGCATTTCCAGATGCATATCTGAAATACATCGTCTGATGATAGCGATTTTCTGGCTACGCAGGCGAAAATTTGGATATTTTATCTCCCGTAAACCCCTTAGTTCTACACTGCTTCGCTCATTTTCACGTTCTAAGATGTCTTTCTACCTAAAACCTGATTAAACGCGGAACCTGGTGAAACCATTGAATCGAACAGTTCGCTAAGGGTCTTCTGAAGCTCTTTCGTCTCGTCAGTGCTGATTGTGTTAAGTATTGTTAAGCATTCCCCATAAAGCTTTAGAGTCTCGGCAAAAGTCTTAGGATCAAGCGGTGAACCTAGAGATCTTTCGTACAAGTCTAATAAAAAAATCTTCAGAAGGATCGCATACGAAAAATCTAGTGATTTGAGCATGAGAGCTGCTAATGTTTGTGCAGAAGCTAACTCATCTTTAGTATTCTTATTGTATTCATTCATTCTTTTAGTTATATTGGTCCTTATATTTAAAATATTCTAAACCACGTTGAATCTTAATTCTATATCACTTCTGTATCACCTGGGATAATTAGGTTTTGCTTAGGTATTTCCCTTGTACATTCAACTCCAATATAGAGAACTTTTTTCCAATGCCGTCGAATTTCGCATAAACCCTTTCGCCCTTCTCCAAATAGAATTTACAGTTAAGACAACGTGATTGATTGGCAACTACATCATTAAGGGGCTCACCGACAGGATGATATGCAGGATCAACATTTGAGCCATCAGCGAAACCAAGTATACCTATAACGATTCTTGCAGTGTAACTATCAAAGTTTGTAATGGTTACAGATTCAATTTCTACAGTCCCTTCGGTGACCTTGGTTTTCAATTCGTTTGCTGTTGCACCTTCCTTTTTGGATACAATATCTCGGTATATTTTTTCCATAATAATAAATCGTAAATCATCATATTTAAGTCTTTTCGACGTTCTCAGATATGTATACAAAGATTTATCATATCTCAGGAGAGAATAAAGATTTAGGAGCTAATTACTATGAATCCGCCTGCCAAAAATCCTTATGAGATCGTTAAGAGGATCGTTCTTGGAATAATTGGCATGGTCACGTTGTCTGTTGGTTTGTATGTGGGATATTTAGGACTATATACTACATCTATTCTCTCCTGGAATTCACCATCGGGTGATTGGTGGAATGGTCAGTTTGTATGGTTAACTATCATGGCAATTTTCACGGTTTTGGCTATAGCTATTCTTTATTTTATATTAGCCGCACTTTTCATAGCTCTCGCATATCCTTTTCTAGTATTCTCAATAAATGGAGTATCGCTTGATGTGATATTTGTCAAACAAATAGCATTCAGGCTTATCCAGATAATAGCACCCTTTATTATAATGGGTGTAATTGTATTAATTTATTCCGAGTATAGAACCTTGGACCCGCATTTGGGAGATTTTACAGCAAAAGATAACTATACATTTTCCCTGCAATATATTAGTGCTACCGACAGACTCTATGATTGCGATGTAGATACAGGTAGTGGATGGAAATTCGTTGTATTGAGGTACTATGCAAATAACACCGGAAAAGAGCCTATAGGCATATGGCCTGGGTCTATTGTGGATGAGAATAGTATCAGTTATTCTAATTACGAGTCGGAATGTCTCCCGAAAGCTGATTATAATGGATACAATTACTCCAAAGACATACCCTCTCAGGATTATAGGTTCGGGAATTTCGCATACAGGATGCCTATGAATGCAATACCGTCTAAGCTAACAGTCATGGTTAATGGAGATTTTATAACGATATCTTTACATAAGAGGCAATTTATATTATTTTAAAATGAATACCCCACAGCTTGCAGCTCGGGTGCGTCGCTGCCGTTTCACTAAATCAGTATATCGAAATTTACATTACATCGTTCTTATGCCTATATTTCTTCCCGTTTACGTGGACCATAGTCCTCTTCATTGCACTCGCCCCTGATGCGCAGTAAATTATTTCTGCATCCTTTTAATTGGGTGAAAGCTCAATGAACCATTATGCTTAAAATTATATATTCGCGATTTTCGCAATCCAGCTACCACACCTTCAGATCGATCCCCTCGATCCTCACCCTTGCCCCCTCAGAGTGCACAACCACTCCCGAGTGCACCTTTTGCATCATGCAGTGCTCGGGCAGAAAGCGCACCGTCTCGCCTACCTCCGGCCTCTTGCCCCGGCTCACCGTTCCTTCGAAGGCGGCCACCATGCAGATGCCGATGTCTTCGGGCGCTGGCAGGCCCTGCAACAGATGTACCGGCCCCACCAGATGCACAGTAACGATTCCCCGGTCGTTCTTGAGCACTTTAGCAAAATGAGTGATGGGGCAGCCCAAAGGCCGGTAGCGGAAGATGTCGCCTTCCTTCAGCCGCGCCTCGGGATTGAAGGGATGCAGATCCTCCCGGCAGGAGGGCTCGCCGCAAAGTGGAGCAAGCGCAAAGTCGGCCTGAAGGCCGTCGATAACGCCGATGATATCCTCCGTCTTCTCAGAGCAGACTAGCAGTGCAGCGATCTGCTCCGACCGGCCCAGGAATCTCTCCTGCTTTAGAATAGTGCACCTGTCTAGCCCGGCCACGTCCACCAGCTTGGCTGCGAACTCCCGGCAACTGGAAAGGCCGCACTCTCCGCAATTGTAGCCCGGCAAGAGCTTCTCGATCTGCAACATTTTTTTCTCCTCAGATTTTCTCTAACTCGATTCCTTGTTTCTTCTTTATTTTGTATAGGCAATGATTATTAACCGCAGAGGCGCAGAGTTCGCAGAGACGCGAAATTTACCCTATTACCAGCACTTGAAAGGAGCAGCATATTGCTTCTGAATAGTCGTCTCCGTTCGTTCGTCCTCCGTGCGCTCTGCGCCTCTGTGGTTTTATTCAGTAAACCCCAGAGTTAAATTATTCCGCTACTATTATTAACCGCAGAGACGTGAAATTTACCTCATTATCTGCACAGATATAGTCGTCTCCGTCCGTTCGTCCTCTGTGCGCTCTGTGCCTCTGTGGTTATATTCCGTAACCATGGGTCTAATTATCGTTACCTTTTCCTTAGACTTCATCCTCACTCGCCGGTGTACTCCATGAAGCCGTCCAGATGACGCAGAACACCGCGGTGGTGTTCCTTGGCGATACGTAGCTCGCCGGTACAAAGAGTGCAGATGGCCAGAGGCGGATTGTGCCGCAAGACCATCTCTCCGGAGATATCCGGCCAGCTGGCCATCAACTGCGCCAGCTCAGCCGATCCCTTGCCGGAGAGCCCGTTGGCCTCAATGATCCGGCAGCCGGGGTTGGCCTCCAAAATGCGCTCCCGGAAGACTTCCCTCTCCGCCTGGGAGACGAGATCGCCTTTGGTCATGACTGCCGCGTCGGCGGTGGTGAGCAGCGGCCCCACTTTTAAGGGGCTGTTGGGGCCGGTCGTAACGTCGATCACGCAGATGGCCAGAGCCTTGTCCGGGTAAGGAGCGCAACGCAGACACAGCCCGGCCGTCTCATTGAGCAGCATGTCCGCATGCTGGGCTGATGCCCATTGCAGCATCTCGTCGAAGTTGTAGATAGCGTAGTGATCCGGGCACATATCCTTGGCCAGTCCCACGGCCACGGGCACCTGCAAGCGCCTGAAGCGGGCGTCGTCCTCGGTCCACATGCAGTCGATCTTGACCAGCGCTGGGGCGTGCCCTGCTCGCAGCAAGTCCTTCACAGCATGCATGAGCACGGAGGTCTTGCCTGAGCCCGGCGTGCCGGCCACCACCACCATCTTCAAGCTACTACCTCGCCCTGGCGAATAGTCTCCCGCAGAGAGGTGAGCCAGCCGTCCACCCGCTCGACATCCTTGAAGACCCTCTGTTCATCTTCATTGGTGCTGATGACCTTGGTCATGCCTCCGTTCTTCATCACTATGCGCCGAGAGGCCATGAGAGCCAGCATGGGGTCATGAGTTACTACTACCACGATCTTCCCCTCGCCTGAGAGAAGGCGCAGAGCCTCCTGCTTCTTTATGCCCGCATTCTCAATCTCGTCGATGAGCACAATGGGCGAGTCGCTGATGACGGCAATGTCCGCAACCATCAGAGCCCTCGATTGGCCGCCGCTCAAAATAGTGAGCTGGAAGGCGGGGTTCACCGGCTCTCCAGTTAAAGTGTTGGCCAGAGCTATGACCTTGTCTGCCAGCCCTGGGTCCTTGCCCCGCGATTTGGCATGCATTCTCAGAAAATCTTCCACAGACATGTCCGCCAGAAAATGCATATTCTGGGAGAGCTGGGCTACCAGCTTCTTCCTGGGGTTGCTTCGTAGCTCCCCAGCCGGCTCAAGGCCGTTTATGAGAATCCTTCGGCCCGAGGGCGTGTCGCCTAAGGCAAATTGCTCAATGTCGGCAATAAGAGTGCTCTTGCCTGAACCTGTGGGCCCTACTATTCCTATTATCTCTCCTCGGGCTATCTCGATCTCGGATACCGCATCGGGATGGCCGTCCTTGTCCACGCCGCCCTGAATCGTTAAAGTCAGGGGCATGGTTTCGATTGTCATGAGCGTGGGGCTCATGGCCTCGCTCATACTCTGGCTGATTGCCTGGCTCATTTCTTGCCCTCCAGAAATTGCACTGCCTGTTCCCAGTGGGAAATGGTAATTTGCGGCTCTATCATGTTCAGGGTATGCTCCTCTTTGATCCTGGCCACGCCGCCGCCTGTGATGTTAAGAAGTATGATATCTTTTGGCTCTATGCTGCCCGATCTTGCCGCCTGCTCCAGCGCCGCCACGGCTATGGCCGGGGCATTAAGAATGTCGATTTCCTCAGACTGCTCAAAGAGCTTCTTGGCCGCTGCTGCTTGCTGGTCGGTTATGCCGTAGACCTCGCCACGAGTCTCCTGCAGTGCGTCTCTTACACCGCCTGGAATGGCGTAGGGAGGCTTTCGGTTGAAGAGAACGTCATCGAACATATCGCAGCACGTAGGCTCGGCCTCTAATCCCTTCCAGGCACAGTAAATGGGTGCATTGGGAAGATTCTGAGCCAAATGCAATCTAGGAAGGTAGGAACCGAAGCGGCCGTCTTCCCTGAGGCGAAGTGCGGCCTCCCAGGCAGATATGCCGCCCGTGCCGCTTCCCACCGCCTGGAAGTAGTGCTTGGGGATTTGTCCAAGCGTCAGGGCAGCGTCGAGCACCACTGTCCCCATGCCGTCCCGGCGGGCGATGTTTCTCGCTCCGCCCTCTGCTGCAAAGCCGGGTAGGGATTGCACCTTTTCCGCTATTTGAATGGCATCGTAGTAATCGCCCTGCACCGCCATCAGTGTCACTTGCCATACGTCTTTAGTTATGCATGTTGTCCACATTCTGTCCAGGGCTTTTTCCGGCACGAAAAGAAGCAGAGGCTGGCCGGTGAGAGAGGAGACATGGGCAAAGGCGCGGGCGGTGTTGCCGGCGGAAGCCACTACCAGTGTGGGGTTGTCGCCCCGCTCCAACAACATCTGCATGGTAGGTGCGGCCTCCAGATCCTTGAAGCTGCAGGTGGGATTCTTCGCGCCGCGCTCCGGCCAGTAGCCGTTGAAGCTGATGTAAAGGTTTTCCAGGCCCAGCTCCTTTGCCAGGCCGCGGCTCTTGTAGGTCACAGGCGCGCCTTCTGCCTTCGCTATGATTCCCTGCACGGGAAGCCAGTCCAGGAAGCGCCAGATGCCGGGCAGGCTCTTCGGCTCTATCTGCCTGGCCTGGTAATCGGCGCGCAGAAGCGAATTGTCATGAGGGCAGGCCAAAGAGTAAGCGGGCTGCAATGATCTGTCGCTCACACATCGAAGCCGATATTCGCCCATAGAGGCAACTTCTCTAAATGGAGAATATAACGTTTTCTATTTGGAGACAAAGTTTGTCCTAATTGTGAAAATAGATATCATGAAAAATACCATTGGCCTAAATGTGAGCCATACTGGATATTAATGCTTTGCCGAGAGAAGGTCTTTCCATCCTTTCAACCCAAAAGTAGAAATATTTGAGATACATTGTCCAATAGTATGCCAAATGTGGAGAGGGTTATGAGGGCCGCCTTCCAATCGGACGAGAGACTGCGGGAAACCTTAAAAGAGGTCTTCAGGGAGCTGGGGCTTTCCGCGCGGGAGTTTTCCAAGGTATCAGCAATTCCGCAAAGCACTCTCTACAAGATTCTCTCCGGTCACAGAGACCCGAATATCACCACGCTGCGCCAGATTGTAAAGACCATCCGCCAATTAGAGGGCTCGGAAGGAAACTTCATCGCCATCATCGCCGCCCGGCCTGTTCTGGACAAGATCAGCGAGAAGAAGATGAAGATTGGAGAGCGGATGCTAACCTTGCGGGAGTATTCGGCCACCACCATCGAGGAGGCCATCATTGCTGCCGTAAGAGCAGAGCGAGACGGAGCCTCGGCCCTGGTTTGCGCCCCCATCGTCAGCCCTACCGTGGAGAAGTTGCTCTCCATTCCTGTGGCCACCATAATTCCCAGAGACAGCGTCATCCGGGCCATTGAGGTTGCGGCCAGAAAGATTGAATAATTGCATCGCATTTGCCTAAGACAAGGAAGGGATGAGAGGGATTATTATGAGTGTTAAATCGGTAGCTACCATGATACTGAAGGTATTATTCATAATAAGTATTTTCTTAGCGGTCGCAAGCAGCCAGAGCACTACCCCCAGCTTTCAAAGCGTGAGTGGTGAATTTGCTCAGAAATGGATAAAGGATTTCAAGGGAGAGAATGAAAAGCCTGTTCCTGAGATAGAAAGCAATAAGAGCGAAGATAACGGCAGCGACTTATGGAACTGGGGCAATGCTCCTCTGGGCAGCAAGATAGTTGATGGCAATCTGGTAACAGATCCCTATTATCTCCGGCCGCTCTTGAATCTGTCCAGCAACTGGCTGGGTGAGACCTACACGGATTCTGAAACCGGCCTTCCCATGGAAACATACTCTGATCCTTTGACCGGGAAAAAGATCTATCGCTTCCTCAATCCCACTACATCAAAACCCTTCTTTACATATTCTACCTATCCGGATGCCAAGACCGGCAATCTCGTCTACGCCTACATAGACCCCTTGACGGGCAAGGAGGTCTATGCCAGCTCTGCGCCCATTGATCTCATCAATCTACTGGCGGGCAGAATGACTGACCAGACGCTCTACAACCAGAATGAGCCGTGGACCAGGCTATAAAAAGTAAATAGATCATAACACGCGAAAGGCTTTTATTTCTCTGCGGCCTTCTTTTGCCCGTGGGGTCAGTATGAAGACTGCTTTGGCAGTAGTAGTGCTAGTAGTATACCTATTAGCATCGGGCTGCTATGCCCAAGACACGAGCCGTTTCCAGAGCGTGGGCGGGGATTTCGGCAAAAAGATGATCAGCACCATAGAAGCCAAGGATACAAAGCCGGTTGCCGCAAGCGGTAATAATGGCAGCCTGTGGAGCTGGGGAAGTTCGCCCAAAGGAACCCTGGTTGTTGATGGTAACCTTATCGGCGATCCTAAATATTCAGCGAAAACGCTGAATGTTGTCAAGAATTGGCTGGGAGATTCTTTCGTGGATCCCTATGGTACGGTAGCTCCTGCATATTCCTACACAGATCCTAAAACTGGTGAGCCGATTAAAACTTATGTGGACCCGATTACAGGCCAGTCTTACTACACATACACGGATTCCAAGTCGGGAAGGGTGATTTACGTCTACTTTAATCCTGAAACCGGAGTGCCGATCTATACCAGCGTTGGGCCCGTTTCCGGCCAATACGTAGAGCCAAATCAATTCGCTCTGCCGCCGGTCTTCAATTAGATTAGATGAGAATGACTCAATTGCGCGAAAGCCTTTTATCGCTTCGCATTGAGGTTAGCTTGGTGGGGTCAGTATGAAGACTGCATTGGCAGTAATGGTAGTACTAATAGCTTGTCTCTTAGCAGTGGATTGCTATGCAGAAAGCACGAGCCGTTTCCAGAGTGTGGGCGGAGATTTCGGCAGGAATGTGATTGGCACCTTAAAGGCCAATGATACACAGCCAGCACCCGTCAGCAGCAATAGTAGCAATAGCAGCAGCAGCCTGTGGAACTGGGGAAATGCACCAAAGGGAAGCCTAATTCAGAATGGAAAGCTGGTAGCTGATCCATTTAATACCTGGAAGTCTCTCAATTATACCGATGGCTGGATGGGAGAAGTTGAGAAGGATCCCTACACAGGATATCCGATTTATGCTTACAAAATACCCGGTACCGGGGAAACCAAGTATTTCTACATAGATCCTTACACGGGAAAGCCGATCTATGTGGATAGAGGTAATGCTATCGGTACTGAAAATGTCGTTGGGAGTGCCAGCTACATACTGCCGCCGGTGTTCCGCTAAAGTGCTTATTGATAAAATATTGGAGTGATGGATATATGAAATATATTGCGATATTCTTATGCATAGTGGGCCTTGCTATGGCCCAGGGTTATACCGACTGGCAGCAAGGCGCTGCCGAGGGGCTCAAGATCGGCTTTAAGATGGGCCAGGCCTACGAGCAGTCCCTGAAAGGAATCAATGTCAGTGGCTATAATGCACAGGTGGACAGCTACAACGCCTGGGTTAGAGAGCACTTTGGAGAAGATCCCATGATGCTCATGCCAAAGCAGAACGCTCCGGTTGACCTGACCAAACCGGTTCTCATCGCTAACAATACCACAGGCGGCGGCATGGTCCATGCCATTGACGGCACCGGCAAGGCAAAAGGGGCGAGCTACACGACGAATGATATGAATCTGCTGCCCGATTCAGCCATAAAGTCATATCAAAAATCTGAAACAGGCAAAAACACGGGCGATGGTTACCTGGGCGGAGTCTAGGGCTTCCAGCCCAGCGCCCTTATATTTTCTTTTTGGTCTTTGCTGATTGAACCATGCAATTTCTTAGTTCCAAAAAACGCCGTTGGATATTTTGGTTTTTCTATTTGGCTGATACCCTCAAAATCCCGGTGATGCTGCAAATGGGCAGGCGGGCCCAGGGGCACGGGCGCGCGGGGGCACACGGCAGGAGACCGTCCTCTCGGAGATCTTGCTTGCCTTTCAGGTTTATATTCTGAGATGCTAATTTTAACCAGGGGTTTACGAAATTATACCGCAGAGTCGCAGAGCGCACAAAGGACGAACGAACGGAGACGACTATTAAGTGTGAGCTTTGTAGAAGCGAATCTTCCCGTGACAACTCAGCCCAAAAGAATTTATCTCAATATCGCAGAATAATTCAATTTAATCGCAAAGAAAACCTCACCTGCGCCAGGCCCAGAACCTTTGGCAGGGATTGCAGAAATTGCATAGATCGACCATCCCTAAAAGGAGCATCTAGGTAAACCGTTAAAAAAATAGAGGTATAAAAATGACCGCAGATAATTCAAAGAGCAATATAAAAAAGAAACTAACTCCACTTCAGTTCCATGTGACCCAGCAATGCGGCACCGAGCCGCCTTTCCAGAACGAATTCTGGAACAACAAAAAGGCTGGTATTTATGTGGATGTAGTATCCGGCGAACCGCTGTTCAGCTCGCTGGACAAATTCGATTCAGGAACCGGCTGGCCCAGCTTCACCAGGCCCTTGAAAGATGAAAACGTTATCAACAAGGTTGATAGTAGCTACGGCATGGATCGGGTGGAGGTGAAGAGCAAGAATGCCGATTGCCACCTGGGTCATTTATTCGATGACGGGCCAGATCCCACAGGACAGCGCTACTGCATCAATTCTGCATCTTTGCGCTTTATTCCGGCAGAGGATCTGGAAAAAGAGGGATATGGCGAATATGTGTTGCTATTTGAAAAATCAAAAGGCTCAAATCTCCAAACGGCCACCTTTGCCGCCGGCTGTTTCTGGGGTGTTGAATCTCTTTTCAAACAGACCAAGGGCGTGGTGGAGACGACGGTGGGCTACACCGGCGGAACAACTCCAGATCCCATCTACCGCCAGGTTTGCACCGGCATCACTGGCCACGCCGAGGCGGTACAGGTAAAATTTGATCCCGGTGTTGTGTCCTACGAAGAGCTGCTCTCTCTTTTCTGGAGGATGCATGACCCCACCACACAAAACCGCCAGGGCCCGGATGTGGGCACGCAGTACCGCTCTGCCATCTTCTACTACAACGAGGAGCAGAGGAAGGCGGCGGAGAGATCGAAAGAGGATTTCGACCGTACCGGGGTTTATGTGAATAAGGCCACAACTCAGATCGTCCCGGCTTCTACTTTTTATGCAGCGGAAGAGTATCATCAGGACTATTTTGAAAAGCAGGGCGGAGGAGCATGCCACGTGTTGAGGAAAAAATAGAATAGTGCAGCCTGCAGAAATCCTGCTGCCTAAATCGTAATGCAAAAAAAGGTCGGACGGCGCATCACAGGGTAAACCTGTAGGCTGCGCCGCTCACGAAGGTGCCTGTCTCATCATAGCTCTGTCCGTTCTTGCTTATCACTATGGTATGCCACATGTTGCCCGGCACCCGGAAGCTGTATACCCCGTCAAGAATATCGGACCCTTTCCCGTCTTTTCCTATGTACTTTCCATCCAGGTAAACATCATACCCCTTTAACCAGCTTGACCGCAGGGTCACATCAGACGTTCCCGAGTAGGACGGTGTGGTCGTTGATGTTGATCCCGCATAAGGCCCCTGATCGGTCCAGCGGCCCGAGCTTGCGGCGTAGACATAGATGTAAATGTAGTTGCTCCAGCCTCGAGAGTGGTACTGCAGTATGTGCCAGCCTGGTGTATCTCCGTTAAACCATTTCTTCTGCCATCCCCCGGAAGCAATCCCCAGGTAATTGACGCTGAGCTGCCCGCTCGGATACCACTCATAAAACCATATGGGACCTGAGACGGAGGTCTGCAGCCACATGGGCAGCCAGCCGTAAAGCCGGCAGCCGGCAACCGTCTGAGGAACATAAGATACGTAAAGCTTGTTAGTCGCTGTAGCGCCCTGAGGAATAACCATCATGGACGAAGAGGGATTGCCTACAGAGTACTGGGCTTTCTGAACATCGCCTGTGACCTGTCCACCAGTGTACTGCATTGCAAAAGCCGCTTCGTCTGCATTAGCCGAGCTGGCTGCATAATCTGCATCAACTGGAATCAAGGCCCTGCTGGTCTCTGTGGCGGGCGGAGCCTCTGTATAAGTGGCTGACTCAGATGGTATCTGCAGGCCGAGTACTTGCGGGCTGTTTGGCGCAACCGGAACCGGAGCTCCGGTAGGTACGGTCGATGAGTATTGATCTGATGGATTAACTTGATTTGCGTATTGACTATCCGTGTAGGTCTGACCAAAGTCCGGCTGACCTTGTGCAGAT
>SESG01008883.1_pt1 | contig 32925 bp, 37 predicted proteins | sample 3171421 | NCBI WGS metagenome assembly SESG01 (sample SAMN10866946, study PRJNA518727) | freshwater metagenome | biome: subpolar coniferous forest; feature: holomictic lake; material: water; isolation source: holomictic Lake 227, 6 m and 8 m depth | place: Canada: near Kenora, Ontario | collected...
CGCGAGGGAAGTCAAATAAATCCAATCGAGGATATGTGTGTGGAAAATCCAATAGAGCCCCAAGGGCAGGGATTGACCAGGATCGAGAAGGCCCGGGCCGTCTGGAACGAGGCGAAGGCGGGGCCGCCGATGCGGCTGAACGTCCTGAACATGGGTCCCGACAACCGGCACTCGTGCATGCTGCCGCTCCCGGCCTACTCGGACGAGGAGATCGCCGAGGCCATCGACACCTACGCGAGGATCCGCCTGTCGAGCGAGCACGAGGTCAGGGCCCCGTACCAGAGCTTCGTCGGGTTCATGCGGGGAGGGGTCGAGAAGTTCGTCGCGGCGGCCGACCCGTGGGCCGCGTACAAGCGCCAGCGGGGGAACAGCCACCGGGACATCGAGGACCGCGACCGGGAGGCCGCGCTGGCGATGCTGGGGGGCGGGAAATGACGGCGGAATCGATGGTGTCCGAGATCATCCAGTGCTTCGTGCCGCCGCCGAGGCCCATGGTCGAGAAGATGAAATCCCTTGCGGAGGGGATACCCGAGTCGGCGAGGCAGTCGGTGATCGACAGGATAACCGAGACCGAGGGGCCGTCGTCGAAGGTCGGGGTCAAGCAGATGGTCGAGGCCTGCGATGCCCTCGGGGTGGGATACCGCCAGACGCGCTACACGCCCGCACAGGACTGGACCTGCGACGCCTGCGGGCACCAGTTCAAATACTCACGGGGCCCATCGGACGACGAGAAGATCGACCTGGGCCTGCACGACTGCTGCCCGATGTGCGGCTTCCAGGCCAACTGGACGGAAGTCAGGGACGCCTACCGGAAGATGGGCGGACTGTCGCCTGCCTACTCCGCGCAGTACGCCGCGCAGGTCGAGGCCTGCACCTCGAAGCACGGCCCGAAGGCTCCCGGCGGTATCTACTGGGCGAGGTCGAGGGCCGAGTCTGAACGGCGCGAGGACCGGATGGTGCGGATCGACCGGCAGATGTCCGACCTTGGCCACTCGAAGGGGGTCGCATGAGCATCGACGACGCGCTTGACCTGCTTGACCGCATACCGCCGATAGCGGAGACGGCGTGGGGGGACGCGATCCTCCAGGTGGTCGAGTCATACCGTGGCCAGCACAAGGTCAACCTCCGCCTCGAGGAGTCCGTCCACCGGCTCGTCAAGGAGATCGAGAAGCTCCAGGGCGAACTCGAGCAGCTCGAACTCCTGGGAGACGCGAAATGACTCCGTCGGTCAACCACTGCTCGAACTGCGCGAGGAATAAAATCGACCGACCGTGCTACCAGTGGCAGCGAGCCGGGGAGCCCGAAGTCATGCTCAACTGCCCGCGTTACGTTTCGGTGGAACCATGACCACCCCCAAACCTCTCCAAAACGGCCCTTCCCGGCCCGTGGTTGCGTCCGATGGCCCTGCCCCGAGGAATTACTGGTCGAAGTGCCCGAAGTGCGGCTACAGCGCGAAACCGAGGACGGTCGGACAGGGGAGCCAGAACCACCGGGTCAATGGGTTCATCGCCCAGATCGCCCAGTCGACGGGGAACTCGTTCGACGCGGTCAAGATGTACTGCAAGGTCCAGGCCATCGACCGGGGATACCCCTTCGACACGATAAGGGGAACGGTCGTCCCGTGGTCGGAGTCGAGGCTGGACACGAGGCAGGCCGGGATGCTCATCGACGCCATCGAGCAGCTGGCGGCGGAGGAAGGGATCAGGCTGCAGGAATGAAGTACCGCAAGCCCATGTCGAGCGGCCGCACCAAACGGAGCGCGGCGGACAAGAGGACCATGGCCGCCGTGCGGGTCGCCCATCCACTGTGCGAGGCGTGCCGGATGAAGGATTCGACCGAGACGCACCATGTCGTGAGCGAGAAGACGGGCGGGCCGACGGAGGAATGGAACCTGCTGGCGCTGTGCCACGGCTGCCACCAGTCGGGGTTCCACCAGCAGGGATGGATGACGTTCTGCGCGGCGTGGCCGCACCTGGCCGGCAAGATCGCGGCCGCGAGGATACGCATGGGGAGGAAGACATGATCGCATTCAAGGTCTGGGTGGACGGGATCTACTGCGGGACGGTGCAGGAGGCGCAGGCCGAGGCCGGGGTGAGGAGCCACAAGTGGCGCAAGGCCTTCGGGGAGTCGCTTCGGGTGAGCGCGATGGAGTTCACGAACTTCGCGGGAAGGACGATGACGCTGCAATACGAGTATCCGATCAAGCGGAGGACCTCGAGGGTCACCCGCAGCCACGTTCCCGGCGAGCGTCTGCTTGCCATACCGCACAAGGAGGCATGACATGGCCTACGGAGTGGACGAGTATCCGGACGACGAGGAAGACGACCTTGGACACATCCAGGACGACGACCTGGACGACGACGAGATCGAGGAAGAAGAGATCCAGGAGGAGGACCTGTGAGCAAGCTGCTGGCGCTGGGGGGCATCACGTTCGGGCTCATCATGCTCTTCATGCTCGTGCTCCAGGACACAAGCAGGCCCGAGATGTCGTCAGACTGGTCAACGCCCTACGAGAGGTCGGTGCCCGAGAACACTCCCATCGTCGCGATATGGATGGACATGGGGCAACCCGTGGTGCTCGCGGTGGTCGCTCATGGCCCGAGGTATTTCGAGTACGACGCCCTGCACCCGACGGGCCCGGCGTCGATGCTGTTTGGCTATCCGCCGATGTGGTGGACGCCGATGCCAGGGGGCGCGAGATGACCTACGACGAGGCGCTGCTGAGGCTCAGGAAGGTCGCACGAAGGCACGAGGGGATGAGCGGCGAGCTGCACGACATCGCCGAGGCGATAGGATCCGGCATCACCGCTATCACCCCTGCGGAAACCGAAAAAGTCCGGGAGGACAAGCCATGACACTGACCGAGAAACAATCCCAGATGATAATGGATGCCCTGGCCATCGCGGACATGCGGCTTTCGATGGGTGGGAGCGGGGCCTTCAAGGCCGAGATCGACGCGATCCGGGAAGCCATCGAGATTTTATCGCGTGCCGATAAGGGGACGAAATGAAAGCATGGTACTTTTCGGAAGCGTCCAAGAAACTCCGCTACGGCGGGAAGTGGATTCTCCTTGACGGGGAGGGGGTGGAGGCATGACTGACGACATTAAGGCCATCCGCGAGGCGCTGAAAGAACTGATGTCGATTGTTGAAATACACAGTGACAATACCGATAATAATTTTGCATGGGCGGAAATGATCCAAGCAAAAGATGCCCTCGCCGTCCTCGACCGCATCGACGCGCAGAAGCCCCGCGTGCCGATGGCGTTTCTGCTTCAACTTATCGCCGATTCGATTGATACGCAAGGGATTGAGTATGGCGGGATCAAGCAGATCGCCGCCCGCTACGGCGTGGAAATTACGGAGGTAATAGAATGAACATCGAAGCAATAGCTAAACTGCTACGCGACATCCAGCGGGAGCATGGTGCCTTGCCCGAGGGGACGAGCATCATCGGCCCTGAGTGGTTTCCCGACGAGGTACTCGGCCTGAAAGTCATCCGAGGGCACACTATAGCTACGCCGACGCTCTCGTGCCCTGCGTCATATAAGCAGGCGCGGGATTTTGAAGATTACTTCCCTGAGGAGGCAAGTGATGAGTGACAAGGCGAGAAAACTGGCGGACAAGCACGCAACCAACGAAATCGGCGCAGAGGATATTTCTGCCCTCATCACCGCCTGGGACTCCGCAAGGGCCTCGCCCCGGACGGTCCGCGCTACAAGGCCTGCGGAAATAGCATGGCAGTTCCCTGCATGCTCTGGATCGGAAAAAGAATACAGGAGGTATCAGATGGCGCCGCTCCCAAGCCTTCGCGAAACGACGTGCGCCAGGATCGATTCTCTATGTCCTTCGCCCCTGGGCATATTTGATATGCTCGGGGGTTTTTTACCGTGAGATCTTTCACGCTATGCCTTCGCGGGCTTGTTCTTCGCGCCGTTGATGCGGGCCGCGGCAACCTTCGCGGGGGACTTGGACGAGCCGCCCTTGCGCCCGATCTCGGCGAGATAGGACGCGATCGAAGCATGGGTCATGCCCTCGATCTCATAGCCCGCGATCTCCCAATCGATCGAGGAGCCGTCGCCGTCGCAATCCGCCATATATTGCATTTGCTCGGGCGTCAGATAGTAATACGCTTCGACCGTGACGCGCTCGCCGTTGCTGTCGCTGGCCCGAATGCTGGCGCACCACTCTACAGAGTCGTCGCCATCCGTCTGCAAGCGGCTTGTGGGCTCGCAATTGATCGAGTCCAGCTTGTCGATAGCCTCTTTCCCAACGACCGCAATCGCTTCCGCTCTGGTCAGTTTCCCGTGCTGCATATCGTCCTCCTTGATCTCGTGATACTAATAATATACACCCAAGCGGATTGGGTGTCAACAAAAAAAGGCGATTCCAAGGCGATTTATTGGCCTTATGGCATAAGGACTTCCAATGAGTCCATGAGCCAGACCCTCGGGCTGGCGGGACAGAGGGGGGAGGACGGATGACACCAAGCGCATGTGGTACATTCCCCACTGTCGCCCCTGCCCAGGGCCCACTCTCGCTCGTCTCCTCCAATCCATGCAGCCCCGTGAGGACGAAAGTCCAAGCCGGGGCACCTTTTTACCCAAGGAACAACCATGCCTAGATCCTGCACCGTCTGCCCCCATCCCAAAAGGGACAAGGTGGAGGCGGCGTTGCGAAGCGGAGAACCCTATCGTAACGTAGCAAGAATATATAGCGTAGCAGAGGGATCGCTCTATAGGCACATGAAAAAGTGCATGCCCAGGGAGACCATCATCAAAAAAGCCAAGACGAAGGCCGAGACCAAGAACGATTTAGGTCCGCTGCCAGAACTGAACCGCAGCCTGGCCAAGGCGCGACCGGAGCTGAACGCCTACGAGCAGCTATTGGTGCTCCGACGCCAGGCCCAGGAGATTTTCGAGGAGGCCAGGAACGCGGACAAGCCGGACGCGTGGCTGATGATCCAGGCCCTCGACAAGCAAAGGCAGGTCATCGAGTCCACCGTGAGGGTGTTCGAGGCCCAGAGGCGGATCGAGGCGACGTACGCGAAGGACGACCCATTCGAGGCGTCCATGACCTACAGGTTCCTCAAGGAGCGCCATCCGGAGATCCTCGAGGAGTTCAAGGCAAGCATGGAGGAGGCCCGCCTTCGATAAGCCGACAGACTTCGACCGCGACCTGTACTACCTGGCCAACCCCGTGGCGGCGATCAACGAGACCTTCGGGCTGGGGTATGATCTCGACCCCGTCCAGGAGCGGATAGTCCGCTCGAGCGCCCAGCAGATCATCGTCAACTGCACGAGGCAGTGGGGGAAGACCTCGACAATAGCGGCCAAGGTGGCCCACGAGGCCATGTCCGAGACCGGGCTCATCCTTGTCCTTGCCCCCGTCGAACGGCAGGCCAAGGAGCTCTTCCGCAAGATCACGACCTCCATAAAGCATTCCCTCAAGGCAACGCACGGCTCCATCGGCTTCCTCGAGGACAACAAGACCACGCTGGAGCTGACCAACGGCTCGAGGATCGTCGCGCTGCCGGCGATAGGCGAGAACATCCGGGGCTACACCAACCCGAGGATGATCGTCATCGACGAGGCCGCCTTCGTGAAGGACGAGGACTACCGCTCGATCCGCCCGATGCTTTCCCATGGGGCCAGGCTGATCGTCATGTCCACTCCCTTCGGCAAGCGTGGGTGGTTCCACGAGACCTGGAACATCACCGGCAACGCGTGGGAGCGGTACTGCGTGCTTGCCGAGGACTGCCACCACATCCCGAAGGCCTTCCTCGATGGCGAGCGGGTCAACCTCGGGCCATGGTGGTACAGCCAGGAGTACGAGTGCAAGTTCCTGGACAACATCTCGAGCTTCTTCGACATGGACGCGATCCGCTCGAGCCTGGAGGACGGCGTGGCACCGCTGTGGGCGGCAGTGGACACGATCAACGAGGCGGAGCTTGTGGACTCGGAACCGCTGTGGGAGGCGTCGTGAAGTACATAGTCTCAGTGGACTTGGGCAAGGAGCAGGACTACACCGCCATCACCGTCTGCGAGGTCATCACGCTCGACAAGTTCGTGCGGAACATGGCCGACCTGCACTTCGGGACGCCCGGACGTCACCAGTTCGACTCGGTGCTGCGCTGCAGCTACATGGAGCGCCCTGTCCTGGGGACGCCCTACGCCGATGTCATCGGGCGGGTCAAGGCGGTCTGCAACAGGATCCCCGTCAAGGACGACCACGTCCTGCTTGTGGACAAGACCGGGGTGGGCAACCCTGTCGTGGAGTGGCTCGAGCGGGAGGGACTGAAGCCCCTGCCCATCACGATAACGGGCGGGAACACCATGACCGCCCACGACACTGGCGGATTCGGCGTCCCCAAGGTGGACATAGCGATGGCCATGAGGGTCGCGACCAACGAGGGCAGGTTCAAGGTCGTCAAGGGCCTGGGGATGCGCAGGGGACGCAACGGGGAGATGGAGGGGGAAGACCTTTCGGCGGCCTACGTCAAGGAAGCGGCGGCCTTCGTCGAGAAGATCACGAAATCGGGGAACGCGAGCTACGAGGCATGGCGCGAGCGCGACCATGACGATATAATCATGTCACTGGGCATGGCCGTCTGGTGGTTCCTTCGGGAGAGCCCCTTCCGCCTTCAACTGGCGGAGGAGGTCCCCGAGGAGCCATGGAACCCGAAGAAGAGGCTCAAGACGGTCGCCGAGGAACGGAAGGGGGTCAGGCGATGAAGGTCAAGCGGTTCCGCGACTATCCGGCATGGACCTGGCTCGCGTCCCTCATGGCGGGTGTCTGGCTGACCGACGGGCTCTTTTACCTCGAGGACCACTACCATCAACCCTTCCACGAACTCGGGCATCTGCTGTTCGGCGGGGGGCAGATCGTTTCGGAGGGAGTCACGATGGTCTCCGTCGACTGGTATGGCTCCCAGATCGCCGGGGTAGCCTTCCCAATCATGGCCTATGCCTTCGCAGGAAGGGTCATGCGGAAGTGGATCCCGCCATTGTGGTGCATCGGCGCGATGTGCCAATCCCTCAATGTGGCTTTCTGGTACAGGGGAGACTTCCCTGCCGACCTCCTCCATATCGGAGGTGTTGTTGCAATCTTCCTTGTTTGCCTGTATGCTTTGTTCAGACCTACGCACAGGTCCAGGTTCATTACGGAGTGGTTGCCGATTCTTTGTGACCAGGCAGGGGTGACAAGGAGAACGCAATGGCCCCAAAGGCTCCGCCAGCAAACCCAAATTCAACCGCCGAGATGTGGCGGAACAACGGCTATCCAGACCGGGCGGCCACAGCCCTCAAGAGCATGTCCGACGCCCTTGGCGGCCGCAGCCCGCCCAGATCGAGAACGAAAGGCAACCCCTTCTCAGGCGGCGGCGCTCCCATGGGCGAGGACGAGAAGAACCTCATCACCGCCCTTGACCTCCTCCCGGCCGCAGCCGGGTTCACGGACAGGTTCCGCCCGGACGGGCTGACCAAGGGAGACAACGAGTTCCTCAAGACCATCGGCGGTGTCCAGGCCATCCCGCTGATCCCCGGATTCCTCTCCGCCATCGAGGACATGTCCAAGAGAGACTATACTCGATACCAGCGATACGAGGTGGCAATGCAGACCCTCGGGATACCGAACCCGCTGGATTTCCAGACCGTCATCGACGGCGGCGGCAAGGCCAAGCCCTCCAGCGTCCCTGCCGGGAAAGTGTCCATGACCCTCCTCGGGGCAGGCTCTCCGAAATGAACACGTCCGGCTCCGACCTCGCCCGAGAACTCTACGTCCAGTTCGGGGAGCTGCAGCAGGTGCGCCGCGTCTGGGAGCCCGCGTGGAAGGACGTGACGGACTACATCTACCCCCGACGCTCCGGATGGTCGATAAACCCCAACCACAAGACTGTCCGGGCTGGCGACGACATCTACGACGGCAAGGCCCTCGAGGCCCACACGCTCATGTCCGACGGCATCCAGGGCAAGATGGTCCAGGGCACGATGACCTGGTTCAAGCTGCGCTTCAAGGACCGCGAGGTCGAGGACAACCAGGACGCCAAGAAGTGGCTCGAGGAGTGCGAGAACTACCTCTACAGTCTTTTGCAGTCCACCAACTTCTACGACTGCGAGTCAGAGGCCTTCCCCGACGCCACCGGTATATGCACCTCCTACGTCATGGTCGAGGACATGGACGGGGAGCTTGTCTTCTCCCCGAGGCACCACCTCGAGATGTACATATCGGAGAACAAGGCCGGGAGGGTGGACACCTTCTACCGGCACTTCTCCATGACCTACCGCCAGGCGTCCGAGACCTTCGGAGACGACCTTCCTCAGTCCATACAGGCGGTCGCAGGGAAGCGGAGCGAGCACTCAATCGAGATAATCCACTGCGTCAGGCCCCGCAAGGACTGGCGGCCATCGGTGCCAGGGCCCGACGGCAGGACGATGCCGCAGGCCGCGACCGCGAAGCGGTGGGGATCCTACTACCTGATATACGCCAGCCCCGGACAGGAGTTCTCGTCAAACAGCATCATCCACGAGGGCGGCTACGACTACTTCCCGCTCATCACCTGGAGGATGCGCAAGAACCCCGGCGAGCCCTACGGAAGGGGCCCGGGCATGGACGCCATCTACGACGTGATGATGCTCAACCTCGCGGCGAAGGACCTCGCCGAGGCGGGGCAGAGGGCGCTCATGCCCAACTACCTGGCGTCAGAGGCGCTGCGCGGACGCATGAGGACATCCAACCCCGGCGGGATAACCTACTGGGACGGGGCGCAGCGGCCCCTGTTCGAGCAGCTTCCAGGGGTGTCGGGGCAGTTCCCTGTCTCCATCGAGGTCATCAACAGGCTCACCGAGTCGGTTCGTGGCCACTTCCACGCCTCGTTCTTCACGATGCTCAACATCGAGCGACAAAGGATGGAAGGGCCGCGCATGCAGATGACGGCCACCGAGGTCAACGCCATCACCGCCGAGACGGCCGCGATCCTCGGGACAATAGTCGCCCGCTGCCAGTCCGAGCACCTCGGGCCCCTGATCCGCCTTGTCTTTGCGCTGGAGAACGACGCGGGAAGGCTGCCTCCCCTCCCCGCGTCACTCCAGGGCATTCCTGAAACGGAGCTCGAGCCGGACTTCGTCGGCCCGCTTGCGATGGCCCAGCGGCAGTTCCTGCGCTACCAGGGATCGGCGGAGGCCGCCATGTCGGTCATCCAGGTCGTCACGGCCCTCGCCCAGGCCACCGGAAACCAGGGCCTGGCGACCTCGATGATGATGAATTTCGATTGGGACGGCATCGTCCGGGACATCGCCGAGGCGAAGGGCATGGTCTCGAAGAACATCATCGGGAGCAAGCAGGTCAAGCAGATGCAACAGGCCCTCCAGCAGATGCAGATGCAACAGGCACAGCAGCAGGCGCAGCTCCAGGCGGCGCAGACGGTCAACCCCAACGAGGCTCCCCAGCCCGGAAGCCCGGCGCACAGGGCGCAAGGGGGCAGGCAGTGAACCGCATCGAGGAGAGGCTGCGCCCGGAGATGGTGGACAACACCGAGATGCGCGACCGCTGGCGCTTGGTGCTGCTGTCGACCGACGACTCGCGCAGGGTCCTGGCCGAGATTCTCGACCAGCTGCGGCACTTCGACACGGGACTGGCCACGCCGGAAGGTGCCCTCCGAAGGGAAGTGGCGAACCAGTTCCTGGGCATTCTGGGCATCTACGAGCGCGGGCAGGAGCTCGCCATCGTCGAGGCCCTTTCGAGGATTCCCCCGCTTGATGCGGACAAGGAGATTGAAGGATGAACGATTTCGATCTGAGCCCAGGCATGGTCGACCTCCAGTGGTTCGCCGAGCCGGACAACTCCGATGCCGAAAGCACAGGCGCGGAGGCCGGCAGCGAAACAGCCGTCCAGGGATCGGGAGACGCCAACGAGTTCCTCGCTGACCTTCCTGAGTCTCTCCGGGGATCGAAGTCGCTCGCGAAGTTCAGCGCCAAGGCTGACCTCGCGCAAAGCTACGTCTACCTTGAGAGCAAACTCGGAAAATCAGTGGAGATACCCGGCAAGGACGCCAGCCCCGAGGTGTGGGAGAAATTCTATTCCCGCATCGGCAGACCCAAGACTGCCGACGAGTACAAGCTGTCACCCTCCCTGGGCTACAAGACCGATCCGGTCTTCGACGCAGCCTTCCGCAAGTCCGCCCATCAAAGCGGCCTGAGCGCGAACGCGGCGGCGGGAATCTACGCCGAGGTGACCAGGCGCATGGCCGAGAACGAGTCCGCCAAGGAAGCGGATCTCTCAGGCAGGCGCGAGGTCGCACGGCAGGCACTCCACGCGCAGTTCGGCGATTCGCTCGAGGGCGAGTTGCCAAAGGCGAGGAAGGCCTACGACACCATCTTCTCCCCTGAATCAAGGGCGGCGCTCAAGGCCACGGGCCTCGAGGACCATCCCGCGCTCATCGCCGATCTGATAAAGGCCGCGAAGGCCTTCGGCGTCGACCGCATGGTGGAAGGCAAGCCGCCCACGGGCAACGGGAAGACGATGGACACGAGGAATCCCGGACATCCATACGCCTACATGAGGGAGACCAGCCGCTAAAAGGAGCGGAACATGCCCTTTGCACTAAACCAGGAATACACCCTTCCCGAGATCCTCCGATCTGAGGCTCCGGACGGGAGCTACTTGCCCTTCGCCGACGTCCTGTCCATGCAGGTACCCCTCATCGAGGAGGGATACTGGGAGCAGGCCAACGACAAGACCTCCCACGAACTCCTCCAGGTCGCCAGCGAGCCCACCGGCACCCTGACGAGGATAAACGAAGGCATCCCGTGGGAAGCCGTGACCACGCACCCCGTCCGCGAGCACCTGGCTCTCCTCGAGTCCATGTGCCGCATCGACAAGCGCCTGGTCAAGAAAGCCCCCGACCCCGTGCGCTTCCGCACCGACCGCGAGAAGGCCCACATCCGGGGCATGACCAAGCGGTTCCACGACCTCGTCTTCTTCGGCGGATACGTCGACGCCACGACCAAGGCCGTGAGCAACACCTACTCCGCCGACCCCCGAGGCTTCGACGGCCTGCGCAGGCGCTTCAACGCGGCGGTCTCGGGCTCCTGCACGGACGGCGGCGGTGCCACCAGCACCTTCTCCATGTACATCATCAAGTGGGGCGTCGACGGCACGATGCTCCTCCATCCGTCCGATGCCTCCAAGGGCGTCGAGACCGACGACCTCAAGGAGCAGATGGTCTACGACGCCTCGACCAACCCCTACACCGCCTATGTGACGAGGTTCGGGTGGCAGTTCGGCCTCGGCCTCGCGGATCCACGGGCGGCCAAGCGCCTCGGCAAGGTCAACGCCACGGTCTTCCCGGACTCCTCGAGCGCGGGCGAGAACTGGCTCATCGACCTGATCGAGAACCTCCCCAATGGCGACACCTCGCAGGCCGCGATCTACGCAGGCCCGCAGATGATGGCCTGCATGAGGAAGAGGCTGAACACCAAGGCCAACACCTACTTCACCCTCGAGACCGTCTGGAACCGCCCGCAGCTCACGTTCCAGGGCCTCCCCGTAATCCGCGTCGACTCCCTCGGGTTCGACGAGGCCGGCAACCTCTAAGAGCCAAAGGAGACAGAACCATGATCTTGGACGCGAAAGCACAGTTCATCAAGACGGGAGGTGGCGAGAACATCGGGTTCGGCGACACCACGGACTACATCGACCTCCAGGCCGCGGGCTACTTCGACGCGGGCGCGAGGCCGATCTACCTCAACCTCCAGGCGATCACCGCCTTCACGGGCAACCCCACGGTCACCCTCCAGACGGACTCCGTGGTGGGCTTCGGCTCGGCGACGACCGTCCTGGCGAAGTCCTACACCGCTCCCGGCATCGGGGCGGTCATGGACAAGATCCCCATCCCCACGGGCGTCAAGCGTTACATGCGCCTGGTGACCTCCGTGGCGACGGTCGGGACCTACCGGGCGTTCCTGAGCGCGTCGTAGCAACCAGGGGGAGGGGAAACCCTCCCCCTTTCACAAAAGGAGATCACGAGAATGAAGTTCAGAGTCAGGAATGCGACGGTCTACGTCGCCGGAGCCCAGCCCGGTGCCGGGGCGGAAGTGGATCTCGAGTACGACTTAGAGAAGGGGACCATCCCCAACTCCGACGATTTCGAGATGGTCGCCCCCCTTCCCACCGAGGAAGAGGAGAAGGCCGACCTCGTGGCCAAGGTGGTCGCGGCGGGGCTTGCGTCCGAGAGCATAGCCAAACGCTGGGGGATAGACCGCCTCAAGGAGACGCTGGCCGGAAGCAAGGCGGAGGAGGCCTAGATGGCCACCGTCACGCTTCCCGCCTGGGACACCAGCTTCGAGATCGCGGAGTGCCTGATCGCGAACATAGCCCTCGGGAGGATCGGCGTCGAGCCCATCCTGGACTGGAGCGAGGACACGCAGCAGAACAGGATCGCCAAGCGGTACTTCGCCGGGACGCGTGACGAGCTGCTTCGGGACTACTACTTCAACTTCTCCGTGGGGATCGCCAAGATCGGGGAGGACACGACCTGCGTCAAGGGCGACTGGGCGTACGCCTACAATCTGACGAGCCTTCCGGACATCACCATCCTGCGCATCCTGCGGATACTCGAGGACGACGACCAGACCTTCGAGTTCTTGGACTCGCGCATCCTGACCGACCAGTGCTCCGACATGCCATCCATCTTTGTGGGAACGACCTCCAACGTGACCGCGACGATAACGGGGGTGACCTCGACCCTTAACGCCGACACCGAGACCATCATCACGGGGACAGGGGTCGCCCTCGGTGCCCGGTTCGTGTCCCAGGTCGGCACCACTGTCACCGTGTCCAAGACGGGAACCGCCGTCGGGACGGTGACGCTGACCTGCCCCCAGACCCTCCGGATACGCTACGTCAAGCAGGTCATCGACCCCGCGCTGTGGGACATCCAGTTCAGGGAGGCGATGGCGCTCGCGATGGCCTACAAGATGGCCGTGCCCTTGAGGGGAGACATCCAGCTCGAGCAGGTCATGCAGGCCGAGTTCGCCGCCAAGTACGTCTACGCCCGCAACAAGACCTCCGAGGAACGCAACGTGGACGATGTGCCGACACGCTGGACAGCAAGGACCATGTAGATGCCGGCGATACGCCCGACCATCACCGACTTCGCCTACGGCGAGCTGTCTCCCAGGCTGTCGGGCAGGAGCGACCTCCCGATCTACTACCGGGGCGTCCAGGAGATGACCAACGCGGTGGCTCGGCTCTTGGGCGGGTTCTGCAAGAGGGCCGGGTTCACCTGGGTGGGAGAGACCCTGGGAAGCGGGAGCGCACGGCTGATACCCTTCGTCATCGACTCCACGACCGCCATGATGCTCGAGGTCTCCGCTGGGCACATACGGCTCTGGTGCAACGACGTGCTGGCCACGACCGACGGCTCGACCCCCGTCAACATCTCGGTCGGCTACACCATCACGGACATACCAGGAATCAAGTACACCCAGGCGAGGAACATGCTCATCCTGACCTGCCCAGGGTTCGCGCCGTGGATGCTCAGGATCAAGACCGTCACCGGGACGACCACGAAGACGATAACCTCCGACTACGGCAACCCGTCCTTCATCGGGAACCTGCTGTCGTGGACCGCTTCGACGGGCACCTGGTACGCCTCCGACCTCTGGGCGAAGTGCGCACAGTGGATGACCCCCGACAAGGACTACGTCGCCACGGGAAGCATCACCGGCACCGTGTCGCCAGTCATCGGAACCTACACCATCACCGCAGCGAAACGGAGCGAATCAACCCTCACACTGACCACATCCGGCGGAACCGTAGTCCTGAGCCAGACCGCAAGCTACGCCTTCCAGGGCACGATCAGCATCAACTTCGTCCCGTTCGGGACGGCGGTGGACTATCCGACGGCCTGCGCGGTGCATGGCGGACGGCTGCTGCTTGGCGGGACGCCATCGGAGCCCAACGCCGTGTTCGGCTCGAAGATCCTCGACTACTTCAACTTCACCTTCTTCGAGGAGGTGGAGTACTCCCAGGCGGTGCAGATCCTCTACACGGCCGACTACACGATCACGGGGACGATCACCACCGGTTCGGCTGTGGTGACAGGAATATCGGACGTGGACATCCTGAAGGTCAGCATGGGCCACCACATGGTGAAGACCGGCATCCCGGCCACCGCCATCGTGACCGCCATCGTCATCTCACCGGGAGCGAACACCGTCACCATGTCAGACCTCGCGACCGCCACGGCGACCGGGGCCATCACCGGCAAGGCGTGGGCCGACGCTTCCATACCAGAGTACACGCACGAGCTCGTGAAGACCCAGCAGATAGGGCCGGCATCGGCCGAGAAGTTCCTCCTTGCGACCGAGGAGAACGAGAACGTCCAGTGGCTCGCGTCCGCCGGGGACATCGCCATAGGGACGGCGTCATCCGAGTGGGGCATCGCGGGCAACTCGAACGCGACCAACGCCAAGGCCGACCTCGTGTCAAGGCACGGCTCGGCCAACCTCCAGGCGAGGTTCGTCGGCGGCGGGGTTTTCTACGCGCAGAAGTCAGGAAGGTCGATGCGTCCCTGGACCACCGACGGGAAGGGTGCCCTGGCCATCACCGCGCACGCCGACCACATCCTTCCGGGGATAGTGGCCTTCGACTACCAGTCAGACCCGGAGTCGGTGATGTGGGTCGTGGGGACGGACGGGAACCTCTACCGCTGCGGGTTGGAGTCGGAGCCACAGGGCTACGGCTACTCCCAGATCATCCCTTCATGGTCGAGGATCTCGACGAAGCCCGGGGATTTCTTCCGCTCGGTGTGCGTGCTTCCTTCGACCAACGGGGACATCGTCTACGCAATCGTGGAGCGGAACATGAACGGCACCACCAAGCGGTGGCTCGAGAGGATGGAGCTCAACCTCGGCGAGACCTTCGACGACCGCTATTTCCTGGACTGCGCGGCCAAGGCGACCAGTGGATTGAGCTTCACCCTAGTCGCCGGGCTGACCCGGTTCGAGGGCATGACCGTGACCTACTTCTGCGGCACCCAGGAATCGGACATGCAGAAGGGGACGGCAGTCGTGGCGAGCGCCCAGATCACCGTGCCGTCGTGCAAGCTGTGCTACATCGGGCTGCCGTACACGATGAGCGTGAGGAGCTTCCGGATCGAGCAGCAGGCCCAGACCGAGGGCCTCAAGAAGCAGGCCCCGAGGGTCTACTTCCGGCTGTACAAGTCAGGGCCGTTCACCGTCCGGTACACGGCAGACACCTCCAAATACTCCGACACCGTGGCGCTTCCCGGGGCTGTCAAGAACTACTCAGGCCCCGTCGCGCTCAGCAGGGCGAACATGCCGGACACCGACGTGTCCATCATCATGGAGTCCTCCGACCCCTGGCCGGTCGGCGTCCAGGTCATATCCCCCGACATCGACGTGGGGACGATGCAAGTGGGAGGTGCCTGATGGCATGGCCGTTTGACCAGATAGGCGCTTTCTTCACCGCCGCCGGCCATGCCGTCGACAGCTTCGTGCTCAATAACATCGTCAAGCCAGTCGGCGATGCGATGGACTACATCGTCAACGCCATCTACCCGATAAGGCAGATACAAAACAACCTCGACGCGGCACAGGTCGCTGCCGCCAACGCCCAGACAGCCAAGGACAAGCTCCTCGCGACCTACCGTGCGCAGGCCGAGATCGGCGCGATGCGTACCAACGAGTCGGCGAGGTCAAACGCCATCCAGGCCTTCCAGCAGGGATCGGCGGCCGAGGCGGGGGCGGGCGCGTCCGGACTAGAGGGCGGAACGCCCTTCTGGGCGGTCAAGAACCAGATGGACGAGGCCCACCGGTCGCTTGGTGCCAGCTTCGACATCGGGATGAAGGAACTTGACCTCATGCGTCTTGACACCTCCTATGGAAACAAGATCAACCTCAACAACATCCGGATAGCGAACGACAACCTCAGCTCCGCGCAGACCGCGATGGTGGAGGCTCCCCTTGGATTCCTCATCAGCGGGGCGAAGACGCTGGTTACGATAGCGATGCTCGGGCAGGAGGCAGGGTTGCTGCCCAGCTTCACCTCCACGATTCCCGGATTCGGCGCTCCGACGGCAGGATTGACGCATGGAGATCAAGTTGCCGCCAAAGCAATGGCACCCGCGTCGGCCAACCAGGCGGCGGGCAATTTCATAAAGACGGGAGGGATGGGTGTTTCCGCCAGGATGGCACCGTATCGGAGCATCTACGCCACCCCATCGGGACCGAGCCTCCAGAAAAATACCAAGACAGGTGCCAACAACCTGCTTAGAGGCTCGGCGTCGGCGAATTCAGCCCTCAACTCGTCTGGAGGCATCTGGTGAACAATCTAACCTCCCTGCTTGACCTGAGCATGAATTTCGCGGGAGAGGTCATCAAGCAGCAGACCCGGGTGGGGCTCCTCAAGGCCACGTCGGACATCGGGAACATGAACGCCGACTTCCTGTCCAGGATGGCCAACCCCTTCGGGGACGACCCGATAACACCGGACAACTACAAGGACAAGCTCGCCGAGCACCAGGACAGCGTCAACTCCTACCTTGACAGCATGACCTTCAAGCCAGCCCAGGCAGCGGCCCGCGACGCCGTGGCGGCGAGTGAGCAGGACCTCCAGGTTCGTCTCTCCGCGACCATGGCGAAGTCGATGGGCGACAAGCTGCTTGGGGACACCCTTGGCCTATACAGCCAGATACAGGACGATCCCGACCCGGCGGCTCGATACCAGAAGACCAAGGCCCTGCTCAATGACCCTTCCGTGGTGGCCGTCATGCCACCTGGGGTACGCGGATCGTATATCGCCGCCAACGAGCGGGGGCAGCTTGTCAACGCCACGGCCTCCGGGCTCCTGCAGCTGCACGGCGGGGACGCCTCGGCTGCCTCGGCTGCCGTTCCAGGACTCACCAACAAGTCAATCGCGCCCGACATCGCCACGGATGTGACGGCCATACTCAACGGCCAGTACCAGCTCACCTACGCCGCCACCATGAAGCCGGTGGCCGAAAGCATGGCCGACCCCAACTTCCAATGGCGTGACCTGGCGGTGGACAGGAACATCGACTACGTCAACTCGACCCCTCTCAGTGACACCGACAAGATGACGAACAACAACGTGATCCTCGGCAAGGGACAGCAGTTCTTCCTCGAAGACCTCCAGAGACAACTCAACCTGAACGAAGGCTCGCTCACGGCCCTCAAGGGCATAAGGGCGGGGCTTGACCTGCCAAACCGATGGTGGGACATGCCCAAGGGCGAGGACGAGCGCAAGAGGCTCATCGCGGCGGCGGACGCACGGATCGCGTCCTTCTCGCCTGACAAGACCGAGGCGAAGGCCGCGCAGACCAACGTCTACAAGTCCGTGATATTCGACCTCCAGGCGGCGGTCACCCGACCCGCCGACCCGATGTACCAGAACACCCAGGGTGCGATGGACAGGATCATCTCCATCGTCAACGAATCCGCGCATGGGATAAACGCCGGGGGATTCTCCATCGACATGACGGGAGAGGGGGCCGCCGCGATAGCGAAGCTGTCCGACATGCCCGACCAGGTCAAGACATACCTGACCAATGTCAGGCCGATGCTGCTGCAGGCCTACGGACTCAAGCCCAACGACAGCCTTGACGCCAAGGGCACCAGCGAGATGCTCTGGATCATCAACACCGCCACGTCCATGGGCAAGCAGGGCAACAAGACACCGGAGGAAGTGACCAAGTGGATGGAGAGGGTCTACAAGGACATGTCCTCGCGTGCGTTGAAGACCTACCGGGACAGCAAGCTCGCGGGCGAGGACATGGTGTCGGCCGTGGCGACGATGCAGGCGGGCGGGCTGGCCAACATGATAACAGTGGCCGCCGGCAAGCAGGTGGTCGACCCTGCCATCCAGGCCAATGTCGACAAAGCCAGGGCCTTCATGCTCGAATCCTTCGCCGACGTCCCTGGATTCACGAAGGTCACGCCCGTGCTGAAGGACGACGGTACATTGGAGATCAAGGCATACCAGAAAGGAAATGATTTCCCCACACGTTTCCGGTGGATTGGCGACCCTGCGGACTCCCGCCAGATGGTGTTGCAGAATCTGGTCTCGAGCAAGGCCGGAACCGTATGGGTGGGAAAAAAGGACGCCAAGAACAATCCCATCGTCGTATCCGCGTGGAGGAAGGCCCCGAACCCGGAAGCCGACGAACTCAAGGTCGCCGAATTCTATGGAAAGGTGCTGTCGGATGATCCGGAGGCCCTGGCCTCCAAGCTCGCAGACCTCGTCCAATCGGGGCAACTTTCGACCGAAAGCCTCAACAGTGTGCCAGAGCTTGATCCAATGACGCGGGGTGTGGATGGCTCGGTATTCGAATTGTTCCAGGCGGAGATGAGGAAGAGGGGCCTTAAATGAGCGACATCTACGCCGCCGGAAGGATGGCCTCGCAGGCCCCGAACGACGCGGCCCGGATATACGCCGCAGGGGCGGCAGAGGCCGAGAAGGCGGCCAAGGTCTACACCGACTTCGCCGCGCAGTACCCCGATCTCATCGGTGTCGACCCCGGCGAGTGGAACATCATCAGGCAGTCCGCGCTGGCCACCAACCCCGACAATCCCGAGGAGGAGCTCTACAAGTGGGGCACCGCCTACGCATTCGCCCAGATACTCGGGCAGAGGCCTGAGATCCTCATCGGGCAGGTGGACAGCCTCACCAAGTGGTACGTCGGGGCAAACCAGACGCCGAAGGGCGACTTCCGCAACGTGATCGACGCATGGAGATGGGGAGCCGCGTCGGACAAGATGAACGAGATCGAGCTGTCGAAGGGCCAGCTCGAGTCGCAACTGGAGAAGACACCCTACCCTGGAGGGCTCACCACGAACCCACAGGCGACGATGCTCCAGAACCAGATAAAGGCCTACCAGGACCAGATAGACGCGCACCAGCAGTTCCTTGGCGCCATGGAGGACAAGTTCCCCCGCAACGCCGCCATCGGGATGCTGGAGAGCACCGCCAAGATGGGGCCCTTCATCGCCAAGCTCATCGGGACCAGCGTGGCCGTCGGCGCGGTGACCGGAGGGCTGGGAATCACCGGAACGGCCGCCAACCTCATTTCCAAGGCGGCCGCCATGGCCGTGTCGCAGAACTCGGTGGCGGGAGCGGCATACAAACAACTGCGTGACGCCGGGGTCAAGCCCACCCTCGCCCTTGGGCTCGCGCAATACGTCGCCGCCCCCCTCGAGAACATCACCATGCTGTCCATGGGCGAGATCGGCGGGATTGTCGCCAAGCCGTTCGGGGGCAAGGTGCTGGGGGCCAAGATATCCAAGGCCTTCGCGGTCACCGGATTGTGGGGTTCCATCGGGCAGGCCGTCACCACCTACGGGAAGAACCTCGGCGAGATGGGCCTCATGGGAGGCCTCAACTCATTGACCGGTGACGCCACCACGGCGATAGCGGCGGTCGTCCAGCGCGAGGGAGTGGATGTCCCAACATCGAACCAGGTGGCCGAGAAGGCCTGGGAGAGCATAAAGGGCGGCATCTACGGCGGCGTGCTCCTTGGCGTTCCAGGGCTTGTCATCGGCACGGTCAAGGCGGAGCGGCAGGCGTCGAAGCTGATAAAGGCGGCGGCGGGTTTCACCGACCGGGACCAGTTCATCGCGGCCGCCAAGGAATCGCCCGTATTCGACCAGTACAAGGAGGCCGACAAGGCCATCATAGCGGGGAAGGTCTGGGACAAGGGCCAGGAGCGGCACGCCGAGGAGATCAAGACGGCCGTGGAGTCGAAGCTCGGCTCAGGGCTGCAACCTACGGCGGAAGGGGCCCCTCCGGACGTGGTGCTCACCCCGACGCAGGAACCGGTGCGGTGGTCGACGACCGAGGAGAACGGCGTCCAGCAGCTCAGGGGAACGGTGGATTCGGTGCAGACATCCGAGGGCAAGAAGAAGCCAACCGTCTGGGCGAACTACCAGGTGGACGACGCCAGCAAGACGATGGACCTCACGGGAGTGATGGCTTCCAACGACATGGTCGCGAGGGACAAGGCCGAGGCCAAGGCGCAGATCGGCGCGGCGGTCGTGGAACTCCGCAGGCAGTATCCCGACCACACCATCGAATGGAACCCGAAGTCCAGGTCGGCGTCGTGGATAAAGGCCGAGATCGAGCGGCAGTCTCCGGGGTTCTTTGGCCAGGGATTCAAGGAAGGCATCACGGCCGGAAGGCTCGAGGCGCAGGCGCAGTCGATAGACCCGTCCAACCGGGCCGTGGGACATGTCGTCGCCGACTTCCTCCAGAACCAGGAGCGGTGGCTTTCCAACAAGGAAGGCAGGGCGTACGACCCCAACCGTTTCGCGGGAGTGACCTTCGACAAGTCCGGCATAGTGCGAAACCTCGACCAGTTCGCGCCCGAGGAGCGGGCCAGGATCGAGAGCACCATAAAGGAGAACGGCGGCGTCAAGGGGATGACCCTGTTTGTGGACCAAAGGACGGGGAAAGTCCACTTCGACGTGGCCGACATCAAGGGGATAAGGGAGCACGTCCGTGCGGCCATATATCTCGCGGGAAGGGCCGACGCGGGCACGGTGATCCACGAGCTTGTCCACGTCATGGACGCCATGCACGGCTTCGACGGCGAGGAATTGGCGCTCCTCGAGAAGCACTTCGGCGTGAAATACGAGGACTGGGGCACCAAGGAGCGGGAAGACCTGGCCTATTCCGCCGTCCAGTACGCCAAGACGGGAAACTCGCCCGAGGGGTTGAAGGGGATCCTCGCAAAGCTGCTGTCGCTTTTTCACTCGGTCACCGTGGCGGCCAGGAGCCAGGGCGCGAAGCTCTCCCCCGAACTCAACGAGTTCCACCGTCGGTTCTTCACCCGCGGCGAGGGCCCCGGAAGGCAGGCCGCCGCCGAGGTCAAGTCATCCAACGAGGTCCATGCGAAGGAAGAGGCGAAGCTCAGGACATCCTCGCCCAAGCAACGGGAGGCCAAGGAGAAGGCTCCGGAGAAGGCAACTCCAGAACCTGACCTGGCCGAGACCCTTCCGCCACCCTCCGAGGCGACCAAGGCGGAGCTCTCGCGCATCTACAGGCAGATCGTCCCGGGGCAGAAGTTCACCTTCGACGAGGTGCCGGTCAAGGACATCCTGAACCATCAGGACGTGCAGCAGTTCAAGGAGAACGGGGACGCCAACGGCGTGGTCGAGAAACTGCCAGGGGAGGCGGACAGGACAGGGATGGGGCCGGTCGTCCTTTACAAGGACAAGGCCGGGAAGTACTATATCGTCACCGGGCGGCACCGACTCGACATCTTCCGACGCTCAGGAGAGCAGACCATCCCCGCCCACGTCTTCCACGAGGAAGCCGGATTCACGACCGAGCACATGCAGTTGCTCGACGCGGAACTCAACATCCGCGACAACCAAGGGAGCGAACGTGACTTCGCAGCCTACTTTAGACACTCGGGATATGATCGAGAGGGATCCGAAGCGCGTGGCCTTCTACGCGGGGATAAGGCGAAACTTGGCTTCGCTCTTGGCCGACTTGCCACCGATAACACCTATGCTCTTTATAGGGCGGACGCATACGACCATCGAGCACTCGCCGCAATCGCCGAATCCGCTCCCGGAGACGAGAGACTACAAGCCATCGGAGTTGCCACTCTTCATGCAAACCCGAGAATAGACCCCACCGTCCTCTTCAACCTCATCAAGCTCTCGGCGTTGGAGGGGGCGGACAATTCAGGGCCCAGGCAGGGCGAATTCGGGGACTGGGCCACTCCCAACATCAAGGACCAGATCGCCATGGGCGAGGCCGCCCTCAAGATACAGAGGGACATAAAGGGCAGGGTCCAGGCCCTCAAGGACACCCTTTCGCTGTCGAAGGGGACATCAAAGACCGCCGAGATCGAAGGCACCGGGACAAGGTTCGGCGACAAGACCTCGATGAAGCTCAGGATAGAGGAGCTTTCCAACGAGGCGCTCACCTGGGCCAACTGGACATCCGACCCCGCCAAGCGGCGTGAAGCGAGGATGGCCGCAGGCCTCGAGGTCAGGGACATGCCTCCCGTCGAGGCTCCCGCAGAAATGAAGGCGCAGGACACCGAGACCCAGCCGCTCTTCGAGAGGGACGTGGAGCGCATATCCTACAGGTTCCCCGAGGACTTGAAGGGCTACGCCGACATCCACTCCCAGGCGCAGGTCTCAGGGATCCTCAATTCGTTCGGGCGCGGGGTCATAGACTCCAAGGGCGACATAAGGATGGGGGACGCGGGAGCCTCCCACGTCGGTCTCGCCTCGGGGATGCAGGACGCCAAGCGGTTCTACTTCGGCTATTCGAAAGAAAAAAACTCCGTCTACGTCGTGTCCAAGAACGGCATGGACGACACCTTCCTCCATTCACCCGCCGTGATGAAGGTCGTCCTCTCGGCCATCTTCGACAAGTACCGGCTGAACGTGAAGGCGGGGTCGAAGCTCCAGTTCGGCGACGAGGGGAGGAAGGACACGCAGGCATACGGCAAGGGCCCGCTCTTCGAGCAGGACGACCCGTTCCCGTGGGTATACAAATCGGAAGAGGTCGCCCGCGACAAGCTCAAGGGCCCGATGCCCGGCACGAACATCCTCAAGATGCTGCGATCCGCTGGCGTCAAGGCCGAGGAGATGAAGTGGACGGGGCTCGACGACTACCTCAACACGGAAAAGAAGCTCACGCCGAAGGAAGTGACCGACTTCATCGTCGCGAACAAGCTCAAGATCGAGGAAGTGAGCAAGGAGCTGAAAGATCCGTCTCGTCGTGGGGCGAGCCCGACCCATTACGATAGGTACACCCTCCCTGGAGGCGAGAACTACCGGGAGGTGCTGTTCACCCTGCCGACAGCGGAGGATACCTCGCCCCTCTGGCAAGAGAAGAACCGCATCGACGGGGAGATATTCAACCATCCCAGCGGGTCGGCGGAACGCGAGGCCCTTGTCCAGCGTTCGCAGGAGCTCGTTGACCAGATCGACAGGGAGGAAGCGAAGCCCAAGTACCAGTCAGGCCACTGGTCCGAGCCCAACGTCCTGGCCCACACGCGCCTCGATGACCGCACCACGCCGGACGGGAAGAGGATGCTCTTCGTCGAGGAGATACAGAGCGATTGGCACCAGGCCGGGAGGGAGGAGGGATACGGGAAGCATACTGAATATGAAGCAAGAGGATCATCTGGGCGATTGATAGGCACGTATGAATCCAGAGAAGCGGCAGAAAATGCAATCGATGAAAGCCCCGAAGCCGGAAGGGTCTATAAAAAAGAGCGCGAAGGCGTTCCCCCCGCCCCCTTCGCCAAGACCTGGCACGAGATGACCTTCAAGCGCATCCTCCGCATGGCCGCCGAGGATGGATACGACAGCGTGGGCTGGACCACGGGCGAGCAACAGGCCAAACGATATGACCTTTCGCAACAGATAAGCGACATCCAATACCGCAAGGTCGGCGAGGATTCATACTCCGTGGGTGTCCAGAACAAGGAAGGGAACACCGTGTGGGGAAAAGACCACGCGTCCTCCGCCGAACTCGAGGGAGTCATCGGCAAGGAGCTGACCCAGAAGATCGTCGACGACGAAACGGCGCAGAAGGGCAAGGTGCGCACCCTTTCCGGCCTCGACCTCAAGGTCGGTGGGGAAGGGATGTCCGGGTTCTATGACAAGATGCTGCCCGACTTCGCCAACAAGTACGCCAAGAAGTGGGGAACACAGGTCGAGGAAGCACAGCTGCAAGATGCAGCGGATACATGGATGCTCGTCGAGGCTGGCACTGGTATAAGTGACGGGACAATCATCGCGTCTGGATTCAAGTCTGATCTGGAAGCGGAGAATTATGCCCACGAACACAAGCTCACTTATTATGATCTAACACCCGTACTCGCAACCATCCACTCGATGCCCATCACTGACGAGATGCGTGGGAGCGTGCAAAAAGGGCAGTACCTCTTCGAGTCCGACGCGCCCCGCGACGAACTGAAGGCGCAGGACAGGAAGGCCAAGGAACTCGAGGCCAGGCTCCTTGAGGAGACGAAGTCCGGCGGGTTCTTCGACGACCATACCCAAGGTATCGTCACCGGGCAGTACAAGGCCACGATAGCCGCGCTCCGGGCGGCCAGGACATCGTCGGTGCGGCTCGAGGACAGCGCCGATCCAAAGAAGTACGCCGTCCTCGAACCTGCGGTGCGCTCGGGACAGCCCTGGACAATCACCCTCAACGACGCCACGGGGCAACGGGGGATATTCCACTACGACGACCGGGCATCGGCCCTCTATGACTTCTTCACCCACACCGCGCCGCACTTCGACGGAGCGGCGGCGTGGAAGGTCAAGGAACCCGACTTCGAGCTCCGATCCGAGATGGAGGTCCCCAAATCCGTAAAGGACACCGGTGGGCAACTGGGGCTTTTCGAGAGCGACGGACTCATCAAAAGAGACGACACCCTTGACCAGGTGCAGGGTGCCCTCGAGGCCGAGAAGCTCAAATACGGGGTGGTCCGCTCGCACCAGTCCAATTCCCTTTATGTCGGGTTCGAGAAGGACGGGCAGCGGTACACGGTGCGGATATCCGACCATCCCGACCGTGGACGCGGGGACAGGCTCTACGGCAAGGCCGACTTCAACCTCTCCTTCGACCATCCCGAGAAGTACGGTGATGGCACGGTAGAGGACCTCAAGGCATGGCTCAAGGAGCCCATGAAGCGAAGCTCCCAACTGGCCGAGGACGACGACCTCCTGAACGAGGCGCGGGCCTTCGACGACAGGGACACCTTCGTCAAGACCTATGGGACGGAAGGCGCGAGCGATGGGGAGATCGCCAAGCTCGGGAAGGCCTGGGACGAGGCGCACACTCCACAGATCGACACGTCAACCATAGAGGCCGCCAACACCGACTTCCGCAAAAGGCTCACCTCCAACGACTTCCAAGGACTCAAGGACTTCCTCGAGGCCGAGGGCGTCAGGCTGCTGGACTCAGGCCAGAAAAGCCCTGGACTCGATGTCCTCGAGGCGACGGCCCTCAAGGTGGCCAGGGGGATGAGGGTGTCGGAAAGCTCAACCTCGATGCTCATGCGGGCCATCGAGCGGAACCCCGACAAGTGGCGCAGAAGGTACGCTGCCGTCATGGGCGACGAGGCGATGAAGGCCCAGCTCGACGCGGAGAAGGGCGGCAAGGCGCTTCCCGGATTCGAGATCGCCGCACCGACCGAGGACTTCGACCTCGTGGCCCTCGAGGCCAGGATGCGCGGGGCCATCAAGGCGCTCGACCCATCCTTGCAGGGCGAGTTCGATGACCGGAAGGCGTCCTACGGCGAGGCCATGCGCTCGGAGCAGGCCGTCCACCAGGGAACCACCGACCTCCAGGCTGAGCTTGGGCGACTGGAAGGCGAACTCAGGGGCTGGAAGGGCAAGTTCTCCCCGGAGGAGGGCAGGATAGCGGCCCTCACCCAGGAGGCGCAGGACCTCGAGAAGCAGCTTCGGCTCGACAAGATCCGCAAGAAGGCCGGGACATTCAAGGGCGACCTTGAGGACCTCCAGGCCACGATAGACGACAAGCGGGCCGCGATACAGTCAAGGATGGACAAACTATCGCCCCAGGCGGTGATGAAGGACACGGCGTACCAGGCGACGAAGCTGGCCGTGGCCGAGACGAGGGCCAGGATCAAGGGCCAGTTCCAGGTGGCCGCCGCGAAGCGGGCCGAGAAGGACCTCATGGTCGCCCTCGCGAAGTCGATCCTCGATCCAGTGTCGAAATCGGTGGACTTCAAGATCGGGGAGCAGATCCGCGCCATACAGAAGTCGATAGACCCGCACTTCCGAAGGGACATGAGGGACTGGCCCACCGAGCAACTGAGGAAGCTCTTCCACGAGGGGCCGGCACTTGACCAGATACTCCCCGCCGATGTCGTGGAACGGCTCCGCAGGCGGCCGTTGAACGACTGGACCAGGGGGGAGCTGCAGGACCTCGCAGACCGGGTGGATTCACTTCGGGAGCTTGGGCGGTCACTGCTGGCGACCCGCAACGCCGAGAGGAACATGGGCCGGTACGACGTGCAGGCGGCCGTGGTCAAGCAGCTCAACGACTCGGGAAAGCTCAAGGAGCAGCCACCTTACGGCTCCAAGGAGTTCGACGCCGAGCACAAGAAGGACTTCAACGTCTTCAAGGAATGGGACCTTTCCCTTCAAACCATCCACAGGGTCGCCACAAAGCTCGACAACGGGGTCAAGGGGGCCTTCTACAAGAGCCTGGTGGAGGGTGAGAGGGCCGCTTTCAGCACGGAGATGGACAACTTCGACCGACGGTGGGGCGCGATAGAGAAGAGGATCAAGGAGCTCAAGCTCGACGTGGCCCAGATGTACCGGGACTCGGTGGCCGTCGGTGACAACCACTACTCACGCTGGGATGTCATGGGGATGCACATCGGCATGATGAACCCCGACACGAGGGACGCCATACTCTTCGGGAACCTGATGAACCAGGAGCAGAGGGAGGGGCTGTCGGACAACGACTTCAACGCCCTCGCGTCCAGGAACGAGCGGGACGTGAAGAAGGCCGTCCAGGAGCTCACGATACCCGAGAAGGAAATCGCCGACTTCTTCGTGAAGGACGCCAACGCCGAGATCGAACGGCTCAGGGAAGCCACCTACCAGTACGAGAACAAGATGCCCGTCGCCGTGGAGAACTACTTCCCGCACGAGAGGAAGATGAGGACCGGGGAGGGCGGGTTGCAGGAGCAGCAGGCCGAGGACCTCCTGAACCGGTCGTCCAGGCTCCCGCGTGGAGTGGGCAAGCAGCCGACCATCGAGCGGATAAAGATCGGGCAGCGGCACCAGATGCCCATAGCCCTCGACGCGCTGGGAGTCTACAAGCGGGGCATCGAACGGCAGGAGCACTACATAGGCTACGGATCCTGGGTCCAGGACATGAACAGGATATTCATGGATGGCCGCTCGGCTGCCACGGTGCGCTACTCGATCAAGCAGGCCCACGGGCAGGGATACCTCAACTACATCGACCGGTGGATAAAGGAGAGCGCGAACCCCAGGGCCTTCGACGACCCCCTCAAGCCCCTTGGCGGGGTGGACAGGATGCTCCGGTTCATGCGCGGGCCGCTGGGAGTGGCATACTTGGGCTTCCGTGCGAGCACGGCATTCAAGCAGCTCATCACCTCGCCGATGCCCTACTTCCCCTACGCGCCGGCGAACATGATCGCCCGGACACTGATGCACCTTAATCCCGTCGAGTTCATGAAGGCCAACGCCTTCGCCTTCGAGCACTCGGCGATCCTTCGGCACCGGGACGCTTTCCTCGGGCTCGACGCGCTGAAAAGGTACGCCGACAACCCCAAGGCGGTGGCATCGCTTCGGAAGGCCGCGAGCGCCTCGATGAAGCTCGTCGAGTGGGCGGACAGGTGGTCGGTCGTGACCGGATGGACAGCCGTCTACGACAAGACCCTCGGAGACCTGCGGGCGAAGGGCGGGATCTCCGCCGAGGAGATGGTCACCCAGGCGGCCAGGGAAGCCGACGACGTGACCATCAAGACGCAGCCGACCTCGAGGTCGCAGGACCTCTCCCCGATGTTCAAGTCGGACATCCAGGTGATGCGCTTCCTGTTGCAGTTCCAGACCCCGCTGAACGTCATCTACAACCAGATTTTCCACGACGCTCCGGGCGACATGGCGCACGGCCACGCGGGACGGTCATTGGGGATAGTCGCCGGATACCTCGCGGCCGGCTCCATCCTGGCCCTGCTGGCGGCCCCACGCAAGGACGACGACGACCCGACCAAATTGGCCAGGGAGGCCCTTGCCGGGGCCATGCGGACGCCACTGGACGTGATCCCGATATTCGGGGCGATAGCGTCGGCGGCCGCGCAGAAGATCGTGACAGGGGAGGCTCCCCACTACGGGTCCTCGGGGCTCTTCCCCGGAATGGAGACGCTCTTCAACGGTGCGGTCGGGGTAGTATCGGCCAAGGACGAGGACGCCGTGCGCAAGAGCGCGATGTCATTCGCCCAGGGTCTGGGGATGCTCGGCGGGATGCCGACCAAGGCCGCGATGGAATACTACCGGGTGTTGTTCCAGGGTGACTGGCGGGCGCTGATGGGCCGCCCGAAGGAGTGACGATGACGGGAGCGAGCAACCTCCAGACCATTCCCGGAAACGTCGTCGTCAACGGCACGATGACCGTCGTGGGCGGGATACTCAATCCGGGGATGGACAGGATCGTCACCCAGAACGCCGAGACGACCGGGGCGATTGCGACCATTGTGGCCGATGTCGGGGCCGCGCAGATCGACATCCAGATATTCTCCGACATATTCGACTCGATGGACTCCGACTCGATTGTTTCCCCACCGGAGAAGAACCTCCTCGCCACGCTGTGGTCACCCATAGAAGGCGACGGGGCCACGACTGGCCAGTATTGGTCGGCACGGGCATCCTGCCAATTGATGTTCATTGATGTGACTGCCCTGGATTCCGCCTACACCGCCCTCAAGACCTACCTATTCACCACCCCGGGTCCCTTGAAACCCGCGACATGGAACGTGGATGTGGCGGTGGTGCGGGGCGCGATGGGTGGCCTGTTCGGAGCGTTCTCCAGGGAGTACACCCAATCAATCGTCAACATCAGCTTCCAGCAGGCATACATAAGCTACACAACCATCGACTGCGGGATGTGGGACGGAGGGTCCGCCGCCGCCTTCCCGGACCTCGACTGCGGGATGTGGGACGGGACATGGATACCGACGATGGTCTACGACTGCGGGATGCTGATGTCATAGGGGGATGCGATGGCGTTCAAACTTCTAAAGGTTCTGGCTCACACCACCGCGGTGTCGGGCTTGCCGGTCCTGGTCGACCAGGCCATCTTGCTGGCCAAGACAGGATACGACCTGGTGGTCTCGGACGGCGTGCGCAACCGATACGTCGCGACCCCTCCCATCGGATTCGTATACACGAGGTATCCGGGCCAGACAGATCCGGCGACACTATTCCCCGGCACCACATGGCAGGCGCAATACTACGCGGGAGCGTTCTTCCGGTCGGAGACGAGCGGAGGAGGTGGCCCGGAGATCGCATTCAACGGCGCGATGCAGACGGCGCAGAACCTGTCGCACTCGCATGGCAGTCCCATCACTTCCGGGGCCGGGTCGTCCCATGCTCACGCAGTGGGTTCCTTGGTAACTGGCGGGCAAAGTGTCACACACAAGCACGAGGTTCCTTCTCAGGGGTCAACCTTGTTTGGAACATCGGGGTCGTATGCTGGTGGTGGTCTGCAATACCTGACCAACATGACTACTGGAGCGGCGGAACTCACGAATAATGCCAACGCGGATCACACTCACGCCATAAGCGGCAGTGTTGGGGCTGAGGCATCGCACACCCATACTGTGACCGTCGCATCAGATGGCGGATCAGACCTTCGGCCAATCAACTACACGATCCAAATCTACAAGAGGACGGCCTAAATGTTTGTAGCCAAGGTTGACGGGACGACGATAACCGAAATGATGTGCGGCCCGGAGACATGGCTGGAGAAGCCGGGATACGTCCAAGTGCAGGACTATTTCGGTGGATCGCCGGGGATGGACATCAGGCACTTCCGCAAGGAGGATGGCATCCTCACGGGATTGTTGCCCCTATCCGAACGCATCGCATCTGGATTGCTTGTTGTCCCCGATACACGCAAGGTCATCGGCGAGGAGATCGTCCAGAAAACCTTGGATGAGATGATCGCGGATGGCGTGGTCAAGCTGTCCAAGACCCAGATGGTCGATGGCGGGGAAATCCGCGAGATGACAGCCGAGGAACAGGTCAAGGCTGGCGTGCTGAAATTGAAGCCGACCCAGAAGGCCACGGGGAACATGCTCGAGGACAAGAACGACGCCGAGATGTACCTCGATGGAACAAAGCCAATCCCGCCGAACATCAGGATGGTGGATGGGGCCATAGTCTACAAGAAAGACGCCGAGATGTACCTCGACGGCTCAAAGCCCTTGCCACCGGGGAAGAAGATAGACACGTCCAGTCCTGTCCCTGTGATGGTTGACATGACCATTGACGAGCAGGTCTCGGCAGGGCAGATGACGCGACAGACAGCGGAGACGATAAAGTCACTCAACGCGCGGGCGACCCGTGACACCCTCCTTGCCCAGTCCGACTGGACACAGGTGCCGGATGTTGTGCTGACCGAGGCGCAGGAGTCCGAGTGGAAGACATATCGCAAGGCACTCCGCGACATACCGGCGCAGGGCGGTTTCCCTGACACCATCACATGGCCGATGAGCCCGGACGGAGTGACGAATTGATAAAGCTCGACGACTGGTACGACATCGCCATAGCGGGCGTCATAATCCTCGGCGCAATCGGGATGCTCCTCGCGTTTTTCAGGCGCGGCGGCCATGTCAAGGCTGGCAACGTGACGGTGGGCGGGGATGACGTTCCCGTCGTGCCGGTATCGACGTTGCCATGCGACAACTACCAGCATGACCACATGGCGGCGCTGGAAAGGCTCACGGAATCAGTCACCGCCATCGCAAAGATGATGAATGGAATGAATCAAATGCAGTTGGCCGAGACGGAAGCCCTCGATGTCCTTCTCGGCCTTGCGGAGGGTGACGCCATCAACGGACAGGTCAAGGCCGCACGCCGGAAGTTGACGCTGGCAGAGGGCTTCAAGGAAGCCAGTGAAGACATAGGGGGGATGAGATGACCCTAGTGGGACTCGCTCCCAACGTGAGGGAGAGGGCACAGGCGGCGCTCGATGAACTGGAAATCCCCTACGTCGTCACCTCCACCATCCGATCCTACGCCGAGCAGGCCGCGCTGTACGCCCAAGGACGGGACACCCTCCTCGTCGTCAATTCCCGCCGTTCTCTCGCGGGAATGCCACCGATAGGCGACTCCGACAACGGCTACACGGTGACCAATTGCGATGGGACTCCATCATCGCAAGGGCCGGGACACGCGCGCTCCCCGCACCAGATCGGGATCGCGCTCGACGTGGTTCCTCGCGGCAAGGACGGCCCGGAGTGGCCTCCTGCGACAGACCCCCGGTGGGCGCAGATAGCAATGAGCTTCGAGTCCCAGGGCTTCGAGTGGGGCGGACGATGGAAGCCCTTCCAGGATTTGCCACACTATCAATACAAGACCTAAAAGGGGAAACCATGGCAAAGACAAAAGGCGGGAAAGGCGGGAAAGGCGGCAAGGGAATGGGAGGGAAGAAATGCTGAAAGTGTTCTTCAAGAAGATCGGAGACCTGCTCACCGACTCGAAGGGCGACGGGGATGTCGTCCGTGTGTTTGGCATCGTCCTCATGATAGCGGGGCTCGTGGCCTGGCTGTGGCTGGGCAAGAGCGCGACTGAAAGCCTCGCTGTGGTGGGCTTTGGCGGGGCCATGCTGGCGTCCGGCAAGCTGACCGACCCAAAGGCACAGGGTTGATGTGGCGTCGGATCCTGGGGCTCTGTCTCGCGTTTGGGCTGTTGTCCGCGCCGTGCTGGCCGTCGCCATCGCCGGTGCCGTCGTCGTCCTCGGTGTCGTTGTCGCAAGCCGAATACGACCAAATAGAGGCGGCGATGGAATCGGCGAAGGAGTCGCTTCGGCGGTCCAACGAGACAATAGCCGATCAATCGCGCAGCTTGACGCGGCTCTGGCTGCTCTCCGGGGCGCTCGCGGTCGCGGTGGTGGCTGAATCCGCCGCCCTGTTGGTTGATGCCCTGAAAAAGTGACATCCCGCTCCCTGTCCAGCATCATGCCAACCCAACAAGGGAGCGGGGGCCTCGGAGTTCAAGCCTCCGGGGGAGCATTGCCCATGAGCCTGTCGGTCGCCTCGAGGATGGGAGCCTGGTCGTAGAGCTCTCGGTGGGTGTAGCTGTCGAGCATCTTCTGGCCCGACCAGCCGAACGCCCCCTTGAGCTTGTCGTCGGGGATCCCGTCCTCGCGCAGGTGGGTGAGGAGGGAATGACGCAAACCATGCAACGTCGCGCCAACGACCTTCTCCTTCCTCGCTGCCGACCTCAAGGAATCCGCCCAGTGCTTGTATCCGATCGGCCCTCCGTCCTGGGAGAAGACCCAGCCGTCCGGGGCTCCGCGCCGTGGCTCGAGCACCGCCTGGAGGATCCTCGGATACGCCGTCCGCCGCACCTTACCCCACTTCGGCAGCGCGACCTCGGTTGACTCCGAGGGAAGGTTGCGCCTCACCTCGACTATCCCCCTCTCCGGGTCAAGGTCAGCCCAGGACAGCGCCCTCACCTCCCCTGCCCTCAATCCCGTCACGGCCGCGCACAGGGTCGCCTCGTAGTGGACGCGCCGGATGAAGTGCTCTGGCGAGAGTATCCCCTGAATTTGCTTGCGCGATAGCGCGACCCGCCTGACAGGTTCGTAGGATACCTGCCCGATCTTGGCGCAGGGATCCCGCTCGGTGAGTTCGTGGTATATCGCCTCGTTCAAGACGACCCGAAGGACGCTGTAGGCGCATTGCGCCGTCCTTGACCGACCCACCCTTGCCACAAGCCTCTCGCGGAAGGCCAGGACATCGGCCCTGCGGACGGCCGCCAGCTCGAGGTCGCAGATCGGATCGTCAAGGACGTACCGCACAAGCCAGCCCCGGCTCGACTGCAGCGTCCTGGGGGAATAGTGGCCGCCCTCCATGAGGATCCGCGAGACATGGGGACAGGTGTCGGTGTAGAAGCGGCCGGCCCACTCGCGCAGGGTCCCGGCGTGCATCTTAGGCAGGCAAAGCTCCCGGTGCCGGTCCTTCGCCCACTTCCGCGCCCGCGCCTTGTTCGTCTCCCCGGAGCTCCTCGCGGACAGCTTCTTTCCAGCCACGACGAAGCGGTAGTAGAAGACCTCCCCGCGCTTCTCCTCGTACCAGTCCGAGGTCACGTTTCGACGGATTCCGAAAGGGTTTGTGTCATTA
>SESG01035325.1_pt1 | contig 32871 bp, 73 predicted proteins | sample 3171421 | NCBI WGS metagenome assembly SESG01 (sample SAMN10866946, study PRJNA518727) | freshwater metagenome | biome: subpolar coniferous forest; feature: holomictic lake; material: water; isolation source: holomictic Lake 227, 6 m and 8 m depth | place: Canada: near Kenora, Ontario | collected...
CGGTTATTTCACCATTTAGAATGCCTACAATGCGTTCTTGATCTTCTGGTGAAAGATAGACTGCATTATCATGTAAATCCCTGTATGGAAAGTCAAATGCCATTCCACCCTGTCCACCAAATGCTTTACCCCAATACAATTTCAATGGTAAGTAAACTTCCTCGAAAGTGTAGGTCTTTTTTGAATTAATTTGCTTCTTCTTCATCGTTTAAAATTGTTATTTGTTTAGTAAATTCTTCTTCTGATATGCGATCATTTAAATAATCACGTATTAATTTTTGTCTAGGTGATTTACGTATAATCTTTTTAGGTTCTTTAAATTGTTTGCTTAGTTCAAGCATTTTACTATTACCTTCTTCAATTAGATTAGATATATGTTTGTATATATTATCATAATTTTTGTATAAAAAACTAAACTCAATTAATTCTTTATCACAATTTTCTCTATCTCTATTATCATTATATGAAAAATATTTACCATCAACATCTTTTAAACTATATATTGAGTTTCTAAGTCCATTACAAAAAAGACTAGATGCAATCATTTGATGCTCAATAGTTGTTAATTTTTCAGTTACTTGTATTTTTAATAAAATGTCAACAATATCATTTGAGTATTGGTTATTTATTCTACAAATCTCTCTGAATATTTCTTTATTTTCAATAACTCTTTTAGATTCCATCTGTTTTGGATTTATTTACAATGTAATTTACAACTTCAATAAATTTATCTTCTGTCATTGCTTGAATGACTTCACCTTCGATCATCATTCCACGTTCTTCTTTCCAAGTGTCGGCATAACAATCGCTGTTATTTTTAAACATCTGTCTTAATTCTTCTTCTTTCATATGTTATTATACGTTATAAAATGAAAAAGGTTATGATTCCTCATAACCTTTTCTAAATGTATTTAAATTTCTTCTCGTTTTAGCAAGTAGTTTCCCCTCGCAATATAATTTTCTACTCTGCTTTGTTGTGATGATAATAAAACCCTTGAAATTATACGTGTAACCACTATCAAAGGTTTCGCCATTCATATTAATAATATCAATTCCACTCTCAATTGGTGGACAACAAATCATCTTTATGATTCTGCCGTTCTCTTTGTTTTTAATTAAAAGAGAATTACTATTTCTACTATCAAAACTAAAGCTGTACTTATCCATGTCTTTCTACTTGTTTTTTACAAAATATTTGGTATGAATTTAATAGCATTCCATCAGTTTTAATTATCTGATAAACTTCCCAATCAAACTGTCCAAGTTCATTTAGTTTATTTTCTAAACCATCATCAGTTACTTGATAAGCATTTCTAATTGAATATTCCCACATAGTTTTATGTATTAGCAATCATTAATTCTGGTTTATACTTATTACCCTTCATTCCGTTACAATCAACACACATGGTTTGATAATTACTTATAATGCTCTTACCACCTTTTGATTTAGGAAGAATATGATCTTTCGTCATTAGTACTTCTCTGCCATTTTCATTAACAGCATATAGATTTAAGTAGTAGTGATCTGTTGGAAGAAAGTCTTGCTCTACGGCAAAGAAACTGCCTGTTAAACCACAACCAACACAAGTTAAGGACTTCTTAAAGACAGCATACCTTTGAGAACTCATTTTAACTTTAAACCCATCAATGTCTTTGTAATTATTTTTATGTTTACCTGTTTCACATCTTCCAACATTCAGTTCAGAAAGTATATCTAATGAAACTATGCCAACTCTTTTTCTCATAGTAATCTACGTTTTAATTTAGATATTTTAACTGCTGTCTTTTCAAGTCTTTTCATATACTTTTCAAGATACTGGTCACTCCCATAAGTATTTGGGTCAATTGTAACCATAATTGCATCAAATGCTTTTTGTAGATGTTCTTTTACTTCTTCCAGTTTACCATCTGCTGTTGTTCTCATATCAATTAAATCTTTCTTTTAGTTTTTCTCTAACAATTACTTCTTTAAGTTTACTCACATACTGTTGATCTTCTGCATAGTACTGACCAAGATAATTTAAATAATCATCTTCATTATCTAAACTATATAGATATGTTGCTGAATATAGAGCATAGTCAATTAATGAGTTCTCCCAATTATTATAATAAGCATGTTCATTTTGAGTACCACGTGCAGTATTAATTCGTTTGTTTGCTTCTTTCATACCAAATAGGTTATGATTTTCCACAAACATTTTTGATTTAAACTCACCAGTTTCAAGTAATGCTTGTGCATAAACAATATATGGAAATTTAAAATTTAACTTCCGTACTTCTGATTCAAACTTTTCCTGACTAAACTGATTCTGTTTTGCCATGATAAGCATAATTTCAGTTTCACTATAATCTTTTTGTTTTGGGTTTACAGTCCAACCAACAACCAATGAAGAAACTACAATGATTGTTAATAACTTAGCACCTAAACTAATCCAATTCACTTTCTTAAATTGAAGTGTTTCTTTGTCATATTTGTAAAACATATCTTTATTTTTTACTTGTTAAAATTATTCCAATAATTATTAATAGCATTTGAGCATTTGTTGGTTGCATATTATTTACACCTAAATCATATAAAACAAGATCAAGAGTTAAAAGTGTACATATACCCAAAATCAAATTTAATATTGTTACTAATAGTTTCATAATTCGTTTTAATTTGTTATATTTTATTATACGTTAGAAAATTAAAAAGGTTACAATTATTTAAACTGTAACCTTTTATAATTAATTATTCCATATTCCGATATGGAATATTATTTTACTAATAAGTCTTTTGCAATTAACACAATACAGTTTAAATCATGTTGGATTTCGCTAACATCATTGGCATCCCAAGCACAATCAGCATAACAGAATGGACAACAACCACCGCTGCCATAATCACCAGTACTTTTAATATTTGTCATTAACACACCATGACAAAGAGTTTCAATATCTGCTTCACGATCTTTATTTTCCATTACTTTAGATTTAAACAACAATTTTTGTATTTCTTTCCACTACCACAAGGGCATTGATCGTTTCTACCAACTTCAATATCTTTGATACTATCAGCATAACGCATATCACTTGTGACTTCTTCATCAACACCATTTAAATGATTGATCTCATGTTGCCAAACCTGTGATTCAAAACCTTTATAAAATTCTTCTTGTTTCTCACCATCGATGTTATAATAACAGACCATTACTGCTCTACTACGTTCAGCAATAATTGCTTTATGTTTCCAAGTCAAACAACCTTCTGCTTTAAGTTCTTTAATACCAATGTATTCAGTAATTTCAGGATTGATAACTAGTTTCCAAAGATTTAAGAAAGCATTGGTTCTTTTAGCAAAAACTCTAAGACTAAATCTTTCATCATCACAACTACATTGGTTTGCAGCCAACCCAACAGCATTGTGTTGAGTTTTGGCAAACACTAAGAAAGCATCTAATGCTTCTTTGTTATCGGCTATGAATGCCTTAACATCTACAATCTCAGGTACTTTTGGTGTTTGTTGATCTGCAATTACTTCAAATTTCATGTTAGTATTTTTAAATTATATGTTATTATACGTTGGGAAAGTAAAAAGGTTACCGATTATGTGATGATTCGTGTTTGATTTTCATTAGTGTTCCAGAAAAAGAACTTTTAACTATAGTTTTAAAATAAAAATATGGTTCACGTTTCATATCCAGATTATAATTATCAAAATGCTTAATACAAGCGTAATAAGCATCATATTCACAACGTAATCTAGTGTTGTTATTAAGTAAGCTTCCAGTAACAGCTAAAGGTGTTAAATCAATTAGTTTTATTATCAATTCATCAAAATCTGTAGTTGTTACACCATTAATTTTTTAGAAAATTAATTCAGTATATAAAGCATCGTTAAGGTCTTTAGCATTCATTTTAATAATTTTTAAAAAAGTCACTCGGTGGTAGATCATATAGATAAAATCAATGACAAAATCAAAAACAAAGACCCTTTTCTACAACAAAGGCAAAGGCAAAATCTAAGTCTAGATGTTGAATAATTGTTCAACCCATTCAAGGGAAGATAACTTATTCAACGTTGTGATCGTTTTAAGAACCTCACAAAAACTTTTGGATTTCGTAGAAAAGGCGGTTTGAGATATTCCCGAAGGAATACCGAATTCTTAGTTTATCATATAAGATATTTATATATTGTAAAACCTACCACCAAACATAAAGAAAAGCAAACTCAGCTTATGCTTTGTTTGCTTTTCACCTTAATATTTTTATTCCACACCAAGTTTTGTTAAAAACCCATCAACAACAGTTTGGAAACGCTGATTAACATTAATCTTCAATGCAGCAATTTCTCTGATCTGTTCCTGACGTGTTTTTTCAAACTCGGCTTGAATTGATCGTACTTCTTCACCTGCTTTTATCAAAGCAGTACTATAGTTTGTCTGAATGTCATTATTGATCTTTTGAGCATCATTTTGAGCATCAGCATTGAGTTTTGCAATACGTGCATTCTCATTGGTCACAAGGTTTTTAACCTTTGCCTTGAAGTAATTTACACGCTGTTCACGTTCACGATGCAGTACTGCAAGTTCTTCATGAACCTTTAGAAGTTCTTCTGATTTGTGATGTGTTTTCACATTAACAGGTGTTTTTTCACCGTCTTTGATCACCATCCACTCAACAGCTGAAACTGTTGGTAATTCACGTCTTAGTTTGTCTAAAACAGAACCTTGATGAATGAACTGCCCAATATGAGCAGCATAAGCTTCTGCTTCCTGAAATTCGCAAATTTCTGAAACACTTAGTTGTTCCCAACCCCATTCTTCACCAGCTTCTTTTAGATATTCTGGTGTAACTGTTTTATCACGTTCTGGAAATACAACTGATGAAGTATCAGCATCAGCTTTCTTAACTTCTTTAATTAAAGAGTCTTTAGCCTTGATGTTTTCCATCAAGAATGCCTGACAAGCATGAAGTGAAGATTTCTCAACAAGTAGATCAACTACATTTGTTGGTAATGGTTTTGCTGTTACAGTAACAAGTTTATCACCTTTATAACTAACATATTTTTCGTAGTTATTAATACCCTCTAATTTGGCATCAATTTCTTTTGCTCTTTGATTACAAAGATTAGATACACTTTGTGCTTGTGATAAGCTAAGTCCAGTTGAAGTAAGCGAATTTTTTTTCATAATTTACAAGTTTAAATTTTATTTACAATTATTTTTTTAGTTTCATTTTGAGAATGCAAATCTATATATAAAATATTTAATATGCAAGTACTTTTTTAAATTTCTTTAAAGTTTTTTCTAAACGTTTTCTCAACCCAATCACGTTCTGATTTACTTAGCTTTGATTTCTTTTCTTGAATCAAAGCAAATTCTTCTACAATATCTACGTCAAGTTCTTTCGGTGCTTTTTGACTTTGATTACCACCATTCATAGCACCCATTGCCATTATGTAAGGAAGCAACATACCTTTCATTTTGCTACCACCACGACTTTTATTTTGTTGTGGTTCTTTTACAATTCTCTCGTAAGTCTTACCATTTATTTCAAATGTTCCTGTCATATGTTATTATACGTTAGAAAAACTAAAAGGTTACACCCAATTAGAATCATACACATCCCAAAGAATTTCATTAGCTTCAACTAAAGGAATACATAATGATTGGTTGTTCTTCTTAGATAAACTTTTCAAACGAAGTTTTCCACCTAAAAAATATTGCATATCATTTAAATTACTACCTGAATAATTTCCGAAATACAAATCATTCTTATAATTAAAAATGATCTCAACTAATCCTTCTGGCTTTTCATTGCCAAATCTTTTCCAATTAAATTCTACTTTCATATCTTAATTTATTAATGTTTACAAAAAAAATGATTTATAATTAAACTACCAACACCAATGATAATCATCTGACCTAAGAATAAGATAACTGCTAACCTATCACTCTTATCTAATAATATGGCTTTGATTTTATTTAGTATTTTATTCATATGTTATTATACGTTAGAAAAACTAAAAGGTTACATCATATGCCTTTTGACAATAATATGCATTTCCATTAGGTAATCTTACAATTAAAGCACCTTGTTTGATCTTAATACCATTCTCAGCTGCAACATGTTGCATCACCCACCTTGCTGATCTTCCCCAATAATACTTATCAGTTCCTTCAATTGGATTACAGTTTGCATCAGCTAACCACACGTTATATTTATTTGGCATATCAGTTATCATACTATAGTCTAAAGACAAGTGTTAATTTAAATCGATCAACTAATCCCAAACCTGCCATTAACCCAACATGGTTGTGAACGTATCTTACATTACAACCAACATTAACAGAAGATTCATAGTTATAAATCGTTGTGATCTGTGGATTTAACAATATAATAGGGTCTTGAACGATCTTATTAAATTGGTAATAACCAAATACAGGAATTATTGAAAATCCCTTTTTAAATAAAACATACCCAACATTAAAACCTTTTACTGATAAAGCTTGTTGTATATATGTTGGAGAAGTCTTAACAGTATTCTCTGTCAGGAAATTTGTGTTTAAATCAACATATAGTTTATTAATACTAACACCCAAACAATAACTTCCAACATGGTCTTTATCTGTTTGCGAATATACAGAAGAAATACCTGTCATTACATCTAAACGAACTTGTGACTGTGCTAACACACTCACCAATACTAAACCGAACACTACTAAAAACTTTTTCATATTTAAAATTTATTAAAATTTTTCCCACTAAAACCCTCACCATTGGCAACAACATTACCAGAAGGGTCAACGTAAATATTACCCTTTTCACATAACTTACCATTTACTGTTATGGTTGCAGCACCATCAATATGTATGTTATGTGCTGCTAAATAAGCATAAATTGCAGTAGCAACTTCACTACCAGTTAACTTAATATCAATACCACATCCATATTCAGTTGTACCTTTTCCCTTTTTAATTTTCATAGTTTTTATTTTAATATACGTTATATTTTACGAAAGGTTACATGATTGCTTTCATTTGCCCATATTCATAAGCTGTGGCATGTTTGAACAACTTCATGTATTCTATCTTATTTAAGTCACATAACCTATCTTTAGTAAAAGCTAAGTACATATAATCTCTATGTCCTTCGTTCCAATCCAGAAGATAATAATAACTCCTATCTGTAACCTGTGTTTTATCTGCTAATTCTTTCATAATTTTAATTTATTACCAACTAACATCAGCAGTAAAGGTTCTTGTTTTAATTATAAATGAGCATTCAAATTGTTCACAACTCATAAATTCAGTACTATGAATATAAATGCAAACATCTTCTTCATCATGAAATTTAGAACTTTTGTATTTTTGTACTGTTCTATCATAATAATGGTTTAACCCAAAACCAATAATACTGCCATAGTTTTTCTTTAGGTTTTCGAAATAATATCTTCGACCTCTGTTATTGATATTTACTTTAAAAATTCCAAGTCTTTGATCGTACTGTGGAATTTTATCAATTTCAGCATTTAATTCATCGTATGTAAGTAATGTTTTCATATGTTATTATACGTTAGGATTTGTAAAAGGTTACCTTTTTAAATTTGAAATTACTTTTATAAAATTATCAATTTCACTAACACTATTGAAATATAGTTTAAACGGTTCACCAGTATTTGCAAGATTATCTGAATTTATAAGCAGATAAAATCCATTACTGACTACAAATGTAAATCTAATTTTTTGATTTTTAACTATTTTAGTTGTTTTAATTTGTGAATTATTATAAAAACAATTAATTGAATCAGTATTTAAATGCATATCCTTTTTATAATATTCACCATCAACAGGTTGTGGTAGGTTAAGATAATAATCCCTGATATCATTTCGATTTATAACATCAACCCAATCCAAATATTTATTTCGTGCTAAAGTAAGTCTTTGAACAAAACCACCTAACTGATCTTTAGTAATAATAATTCCATTAATATTATATACATCAGCAAGTACATGACTGCTACATACCCAAATTTCATAGTCAATTCCATTCTTATTTGAGAGTGTTATAAAATTGATATTACTAATACCATCTGTTCCAGTTGTCTTATACTTTAAATCTTCATCATATACAGAACCAAAATTGTTTAGTACTAAAGCCAATAAAATTAGTAATGTTTTCATATATTATTATACGTTGGAAATATAAAAAAGTTTCAAACTTTTGCATATTTTTTAGTTATAAAGTCTTTATCAAATATATCAGATACAGTATGATCGCCAATTGTTTTGTTCCCATTTATACTATGCATAGTTATATTATGTTGCACAAGTATTGGTAAATGAACATATGATTTAATTCCTGTTTTATCCAGAACTTCTTGAATAAAGAAATCATCATGAAATATTTGTTTAGTATTAGGTACATGTAATTTTAATTCCTCAACAAATTTTTTGCTAAATAAACAACCCAAAACTCCAAGAAAATTATGACTTTCATATAATCTTTTGCCATTTTTATGTGCATTTAATAAGGATGGTCTTGGTGGTGAATATAATGTAATCATGTGAAAATCAAATACATTCATGAACTTTACCAATTCTGGTAAATATTTCTCTAATTCATCAGCAATTATAACATCATCCTGTAAATGAAATCTATAATCAATTACTGGTATCTCAAGCATATCAATAAAACTTACTAAACTTCCTTTCCTCTTTTTATCAACATGAATTATTGGATTAAAAGCTTTAACCAATGGTGTGATATATTCTAGCCTTTCCCCACAAGCTTGTACTGTTGTTATTATATTATATGCCATATTTTATACTATTTCTATATATTTTAATTTTGAACTCGCATATGAAGGTAAAAATACATCAAAATTTCCCTCAAAAAACCAACTTCCCTTTGGAATAATACATTTAATAATACTTGTTTTTAATCTGGTTTTTACAAATTCTTTAGCATCATCTAAATTTTTAAATGTATGTAATCCTTTATGAACAATATAATGATAGTGTAATTTTTCACGTCTTAAATAAGAAGTATATGTTTTACCCAACTCAACAACACAATCAAAATAATATGTAACGTAATAGTTATTAAAATATGTCTGTTTTAATTTAACTACCTTATAACAAACAATATCCTCTGTTGCTTTAGTTCTATAAGTTTCTTTTTTTATAAGTAAACACATATTATCCTATTTTTCTTTATAATTTACGATATATTCTTCTGTTTCATAGTTATGTTCCCATCTGGTTATTTCAACAGTCTGTTCCCATGCTTTCATTTCATCATTCCATTCTTTAACCACAATTACCTTTTCATCTTCTTTCATCACGTTTTAATTTAAAAAAATTACCTGTCCATTTCTAAGTGAAATATCAAGCTGCTTACTAGCACTACCACAATTTTAGATGTGTACGTACTCTATATCTTACAACAAACAACGTCATCTTAGCATGACTATAACTAGTGATTTCTTAGTAGGATTAATTAATCTCCTACTTCACTCACGTATGCCTAATTACTGTTCGTCTTTCAGCAGGTAATTCTATTTTATTATACGTTAGAACTTATTAAAAGTTACTATTTATAAAACCATCTTGATCATAAATTTCTCCAAGACTTATTCTGGCATCACTATGACCTTCATCATAACCTTTTTTAGCTAACTCAATTGCTTCTTCTCTTGACCAACTTTCTTTAATATGTTCAATGCTTACATTATTATCTTGATAAACTCTTAATACATATTTTTTATCATGTTCTGGAAGATGATCTGGAAATGGTAGCCACAAACCATTTGCATTTAAATACATTAAATCGTATTCAACTCTAACACATCCAATTGGTCTGTTATTATTATGTTCTTCAATAAATTTAACTACTATATCATCTGAAATAATTGGAAGTCCTAATGATTTATCAGTACTTGCAATAATTTTCCAACGATAATTAGTGGCATTAGCATATTCAGCATTTGCTTCGCAATCAACTAATACAACTGATTTACGTTCTTCATTATAAATCCAATCATCAACTACAATATGTTCCTCAGAAATTATATTAAGATGTTTATAGAATTGAAGTTCATTTAATTCTAAATCATCTGAATCATATTTATAAAACAGCCTATTCCATTTTTTTAACATGAAAATATCTGTTTTAACACATGTTATTGACATTACAATTTTTTTATTTTTAAACATATCTTCTATTTTTAACTTGTTTATATGTTATTATACGTTGGAAACAAAATAAGGTTACATTTAAAAAGGACAAATTTCTTTTTTAGGTTTAATTAAATGCTCTCTAAGAAATTTTAATGAATGAAATTTACCATTAATACAGTACCCAATACTTCCACCAACTAATGTTTGTTTAATTTTTCTACCTGTTTTTATATTATAACAAGAATTATCATTTAACCATTTATAGTTTGATGAAAAACCTAACTCATATTTTATGGTATAATTAATTGATATTGTGTTCATTCGTCTTTAGTTAATATGCGTGTAGCAATGAGTTATAGGTAATAAAATTTACTACCTTCGTGGGTAATCAGGGTGTTTCTGTTTTAAACAAGTTTTACAGGTGCATAAATTAACATCAATGGTGTATTCAACCTCTTCTAATTGTTTACCACATTTAGTAGTTAAAATACCGTATATCAAATGCACTTTTTTAGATTTTCCATTATTCATGTCCGTAAATTTTACATACCTATAACAAAGTGTATAAGTAATGTGGCTAAATAATCTTATTTGTAAGTTGAAAGTATGTGTAAAGCCACACTACTCATACACTCAACCGTTATAACCAATACTGCATTATACGTTCTAATTAGCATTTTGTTTCAAAAACTTTTAAAAATTTTCCACCCACACTGATTCAAAAAATCAATTAGTTTAGATTTACTTTCAGTTGAAAATGTTGAAAAAATATTACTTTCTTTTGGATTTTCATAATCAACATATATGGTTTTGTTTCCAAATCTAATTAAATCCCAAAATACATTTTTTAATACAAATTTAACTCTATCTTTATCATATCCATTTATAGATAATTCTCCTTTATATTGATTTGGAAATTTTTCATATATAACTCGTACCCAACCATCTTCAATTGCTTTATCAAAAATTTTATCATAATCCCAACCAATGTCACTATTTTTATATTGTCTCATAATATAGTCTTTATGGTTTAATTTTGGAACATTTACAACATTATTATCTGGTGAAACCCACATCCATTGTGTTTCATCTTTAATATTATAATATTGCTCATTCAAAAACTCTCTAATTGTAGTAGCAATAAATTTGCGTAGTTTCATATCTTTATTCATTTTTTACTTTATATATAAATATTCAGAATTATATTTTCCACCCACATTTTTAAAAAGTTTTTTTATCGTTCTTCGTATCAACATTCTACCTTAATAAATCGCACTGCATATAACAAGGTGTATAAGAAAGTTTGCTATCAACGGTTGTGCATAATTTGAAAGTTTCTACAAGCAAACCTTCTCATACACCCAACCGTTAGTTGCAATTTTTCTTACACCACATTATCTTGCTACCTCTCCGCAAATGAACAAATCGTAATTCATAACCTTTATTCATCATTTGTTGCATTTCTTCTAATTCTTTAAGTTCTACATCGTTGAAAGAGCGTTCATTTGCTCCATCTTTAATCTTAATGTAATTCTTAGCAAAATCATAAAAACTGCAACTAACATCGTGTATAGCACATTGCTTTTCGTGTTTCAAATTATCTTTATTCATATTATTAAGTTTTGTGTTTCAAATTAAATTTCGTGTAAGCAACGTGCCATACACCCAACCGTTAGCCACAATTTTTTGCATTGAACTGTTCAAAGTCTTTTAGCAGCATTTCATCTGGGTAGTCTAAATCAGCTTGTTTTGCCCATTTCAAAAATGCAAAAAACAGTTCACTTCGTTGGCTAACAACAGGTTTACGCAATTTAGCGAGTTCCTGTATTGTATCATTCCACATAAAATTTGTTTCTTTCTTTTTCATATCATATTTTGTTAATTAAACTGCGTAAACCTGCGACCGTTATATGCAATTATTTTTTCGTCTTTTATTATCGTTCCATATTAAAACTATTGTTCCAATCATTAGCATACTAACACTAATTAAGTGTAGTGTATAAATAAAAGACGAAACCGATAAACCAAAATATAGTTTAGCAATAGCCATATAAATAGTAGTTATTAACCACACAATTAGTGATGGTAATAACAATATCATCCTGTATTTTGTTTTATCTAAAAAACTGTGTATAACACCAAATATATCCAATTTTGGCTTCTGTTGTTCATTTAACCTTTGTTCTTCTTTCATAATTTATCTTTTTATTTAACATTTGTAATTCTAATTCAAAAACTGTATATATTTGTGACCGTTATAAACAATAAATTATTTGCGTTCATTTTTCAATTTGCACATATAATCTACAATTTTTTCTCTTTTTATAAATTCGCCAGACTTTGTTTCTGTTTTGAGTTGTTCTTCATATATAAATTTTAAAACGTTTAATAACTCGTCTTTTTCCAATTTATCTAATGTCTGATAAAAAATTGAATCGTTCAATTCTCCTAATGATTTATCTGCTCCCCATACCATAATTTACATGTTTATAACAACAAATATAAGCAATTATTTATTACTTCCAAATAAATGTTGTTGATTAATATTAATTTCGTTCTTTTAATTAAGTTTCGTTAATAACTGCTTATATTTGTAAACGTTATGCACAATAAAAAATTATACCTCACGCACTATTTGTTTTTCATCTACCTCTTTCCAATGGTTATCAGATTCATAATAATCATTGTCACCACAAATTTGCCACCCATACCCTTTTTCGTATTTCGCAACACGCCATCTGTCGCCATCTAATATCCAATAATAACCATTTGCTCTCATAATTTTTTACTGTTCGCTTCGCTGCATAACATTGTGTATATGCAATGCTTTGAAAATTATAGCCGTTAATCAATATTTGTACTTGCACGGCATATACACAAGTGCCGTTATGCTCCATGCCTTAGTTTAGTGTTTCAATTTGAGTTTCGTGATGAAAAACAAAAAGAATTTTCCCAACGCACTTATTTTTCTGTTATAATGAATCCATCTTCAATTTTTTGAACATTTAATAATGTAGTGTCTATTTTAGAAATTGCTTTAAAAACATCTGGATTAATAACCCTACCAGATGAAATAAATATTGGAGTGTCTGTTGCTTCTAATAATTCAATTAACGCTTCTTGAAAAAATCCTTGTCTTTGATAGTTTTCATCAAAACCAATATGTAATTCTAAAACATCTGGATAACCCTTTTCTTTTAGGTATGTTTTTTTTCTAAAAACAATTGAGCCAATTTTTTCACCATTACTTTTTAAATGAATATTCATCACATAACCAAACCCATCTGTACCATTTTGAGATAAATATATTCTATTTTCAATCACAAACTGTTTAAAGTTCTTAACTTTGTCAATCATTTTACGTATATCTTCACTCATAGTTTTTACTTTATATATAAATATTGAAATTTAAAAAATCCGCCCTAAAATTCTTTTTATTTTTCTTTCGTGTTTCAAATTAAGTTTTATGGTTAATAATTCGGCACGAGAGCATAACAGCGTGTTTACGCAATTTTTCAATAGCAGCATCTTTCATAAAATCCAATACATCATCGGGTATTGTTTGGTCAATCGTTCTAATACGACAGTACGCATCCCTAATCATCTTTTCGTTCATTGTATTTTATTTTTAGTTAATTATTCGTAGAATATGTTTTCTCTGTTGAATCTAATAACACCATTATCATCATCTTCAACATAAACAGACTTTATCTTGTCCACAACATCAGTTGTTTCTGATATAAAGGATTTAATAGCAGTTGTAAATAAAGCGTTTGAATGGTCTATATCAGCTAATTCTGTACCATATAAGCTATACAGACAAGCTTCAATGTACTCACTTACTATCATTCCTGTAAATAAACCCTTTAGCTTGTACTTCCTGACAAAAACATCTGCATTGCACCAGATACAAACACAAGACTTTTCACGCAATAAATAAACTAAAGTACTGTCAATAATATATCTGCTTTGATCACCACATAGTAACCCAACTTCTGTTCCATGACCTAACATGATAATCCTATCATTAGCTTTAATTGCAGCTACCAATGCTTTGTCACTTACTCTAATATCAGTTATTACCTGACAATCCAAATCAGCATAAATCGGCTTTAAAAAGTCAGTACTGCTATCTTTTTGATGTATTACAAGTGTTTTCATATGTTATTATACGTTGAAAATAACTAAAGGTTATTCATCAAATAATGTTTTTAAAAATTCTTCGGCTTCATCTAAACCAAATAAAACTTCTCTAATAGCTTCTTGTGCTTGTTCATCTGTTTTTGCTCTTTCATCAAGATATATAACTTCCTTATTATCACTTACTTTGGCAAGAACAGTACCAGTTTCATTTTCATCATCAGTTAACCAACCTTCAATGTAGGTCATGGATTCTTCATCATCATAATAATAATTTCTAACTTCACTCCAAATGCTTTTCATATCTTACTGTTTTTAAATTCTTTTAAATAGTTATTCAATTCCAAAATAAACATATCTTCATCAAATATATTACGTTCAGAACCTAATTCCCTAAAACTAATATCTTGAATATTAGCAATAATTTCCATTGGTGATAACCCACCAGTTTTATTCAATTCATCAAGAGTTTTACCATGATTCTTTAATGCTCTGGATTCATTAAGCATATCCATTGGAACTTCCCTAAGTAATTCTGGATGTAATCTAAAATTACACAAAACTCTCATTGCTTTCATATCAAATTATATTTATTTCATCAACAATTTCAACATATTTAATCATAGCACTTGCATATGATTTTAATTCATCAAACAATCCAACATAATATTCAGTACCTTTTGGAATAATACATTTAACAATGAATATTGATAATATTTCAGATTGATCAATGCAGATATTATATCCATTAATCATCATTTCAGTATCTATTTTGTCAGCTATACTATGTAAACCTTCCTCAACATTATTTCTATATATGAAAAATTCACTTTCATATGTACTACCAATGCTAACATTACTACGCTGAAAAAGTGTTACGTAATCATAATCATTATCTTCATCTAATTTTTTTAAAATTGCCTTGTAACAGACAATATCTGTTTCTGCAATTAAAATTTTATTACTTCCTCTTTTTAAATTTAAACACATAGTCTGTATATTATATTAATTATTGCACCAACCAAACATATAAAACCACAAGTCATTGCTAAAATAAACTCTGGTGATTTATCATGTAAATATTCTTTAATCTTATTCATATGTTATTATACGTTGGAACTATTAAAAGGTTATGATATTATATGATTTATTACAGCAGAACCAATTAAACCACAAAGAAATGAAAAAGCTATTGTCAATTCATTGCTCATGATAAACAACATCGTAAATATAAAACAAACCATACCAATAGCAAATAAACCACAATGAATCTGATATACAAATTTATCTTTTAAATCCTCAATGGCATACCATCTGCCAAATATTTTTATAAAGTCTTTCATAAACCAGTACCAGTTTTAAACACTTCTAAATACTTTATAGCAGTACTTGCATATCCATCGTAATTTTGAAATTTACCAACCCAATAAGTGCTACCTTTAGGAATTATACACTTAATCAAACTGATCTTATCATTACCTTCATTATACTTAATACAAGCATATCTGGTTTTATAACTATGTAAACCCCTCTCAATAGTTTGCTTTGATACTCTCTTATGGTTTTTTAAACGTTTACCATATTCAGTTCCAAAATCAATATTAGAATTATAGGTGTTACAAAGCTTAACAACATAGTCTCTTTGAAATGGTGTGGTAAAATAATCCCAACCAACTTTAAAACTTCTATATGCTGCCTTATAACAAACTATGTCAGTTTCGGCAATCAATTCTTTACTGTTTTTATTTAAAACTAAACACATAAATTATAAATTAAATTGTTATACTTAATTATACGTTACATCAGACTAAAGGTTATACAATTTAATCGTAAACTACACAATTACTGGCATAAGACTTAAACTGATAACTACTACCAAAAGTACCTTCATAGTATTTACTACCCTTTGGAATACTACACCTGACAATTATAAAATCATTATGGTTACCTAAAAAATTATTAGTTTCAGCAAATCTTAAAATCTGTGCATCTTGAAGTGTAATAAGAGAATGCAAACCCCTCTCAATTTCCCAATGATCATTCCATTTATCTTTGGTAAAAGTACTTGTATAAGTACCACCAATAGTAATTAAAAAATTCTTATATAAAGTCTTATAATAAAATTTATTATGCTTTTTTACAATTTTATAACAGATGATATCTGTCTTTGCTCTCTTTGCTCTACAATTCTCTCCAATATTTAAACACATATCTTAATTTTTTATTGTTATAAGTAATTATACGTTAGAAAATAAAAAAGGTTACCAATGATGTTTTATAATAACAACTTCTTCTTCTTCACCACCATTATCCAATAACCAATCACTTATATTATCCTCACCACGTTCATCAATATGATAACTGACATAACAATCATTACCTTTCTCTGCTTGTAAATAAAATTCATCACAAACACTTTCTGGCATAGTCAAACAATCAAACACCTTCATTAACTTAAACTTTTCCATATCTTATTTCTTTTAAATTCATATATGTTATTATACGTGTAAAAACAAAAAAGGTTACAAGAAATATCTTATAACCTTAATTAATCTCTTTATTAAAACCTTATGCCTGATGAATATTCTTCTTATCAAATACTACATATTGCTTTGATGTTATACTATTATCATCACCAGTATCATTCCATGTATCAGTATCAATAAAAATTCCATCATAACCCCTTGATATCAAATCCAACATTAACTTATTCCTATCATATCCAAATTTCATTACATCATTTAAATAACCATGCCAAAAATCTTTATAATACTTGGCATTATTTAAAACTATCCTATATCTCTTTCCCTCTCCCTCTTTATTCTTATTCCAATGTGTTCGTGAAAATTTCTCAACATCTTCCTGATTCTCTCCAAACCATATGCCACCATTTATTGAAGTTACCTCTAAATAACCTGCTCTCCATACAATTTCATCAACCCTAATTCCCTTATCATTCAATGATTCTATTTCTTCATTTATAATAGTCTTTAAATCCATATTAATATACCTTTTAATTAAAACTTATGGTTTCATTTTCTTATTTAACGTAACAGCATTTTCATCAAATACAACATAGTTATAATTACTAGATTCTATTTGAGTGTAACTACTTAAACTACCTGCTGGATATTTAACACCATCAATACCTGCTTTTAATAAAGCAAGACTAGCATTTTTATCAGACCCTAAATCATTAGTTAATTTATGGTAAAATTTCTCACCAGAACTAAAATCGTACTTATTCAATTTAAAACCTGCTTTTAATAACTTAGATTTCTGAATCTCACTAACTGGTTCATACCATAACAACCAATCATATTGATCAGGTGTCTTTCCTTTATGTAATGTTACATTATATATTTTACCTGTTGATACTTTAAGTTTTAAATCATTAGACATAATAAAATCATATAAACTTTGAACATCTTCTAAACTATAATCTCTATAACTATCAAAACTAAAATTCGTGTTTTTATACATACTACTTTTAAGAGTTTCAATAGCATTTAATAAAGTTTTTCGTTTAGTACCCAATTGAATTTGATTATCTGAAATCTCTTTTAATCTTGACGTTATTTCATTATAATCTCTATTGTTTCTAACAGTATTTAATTGTTGATTAAGTCTATATGATTCTTGCGTTTCAAGCCTACCTGATTCAAATCTTTGTAATTCAGTACTACTGGAATTTGGTGGAAGTCCAGCATCTCTCATTTGATTTATAACAGCACTTAATTCATTATTTATTATGTCATGCATCCTTTTATCATCTTCAACAACTTTAGTCTTAATTTGAATAGATTCATATAAATCCATTTTTACATAATCTAAAGCATATTCAGTAAAATTACTAAAGAACCTTTTAAATATTTCTTGTGGATGTTCAGCATTTAATCTATCAAATGTTTTTAACTTTCCATTAACAACAATTCCTAATTCCTGTGCTTTCTGTCCATAAAATTTAGCTATCTCTTTTTCATCAGTAAAATATAAACCCCAACCAAAAGCTTGTACTCCCTCACCAGTACCCATCTTATTTGTAGTAAACTTTTTGAAATTATGTGGACTACCATGCCAAGCTTGTATTTCATCAGATATGATCTGCTCTATTATATTCATAAAATTTTATTATAAATACTTATACGAGTAAAAAGAAAATAAGTTACACCCTCACTAAAACTATTTACACCCTCATTTATTCCCTCACTTATTCCCTCACTACCTGTAACCTTTTTATAAAACCCACGTATAAACAATAAAAGATAATTAAACTTATAGACTATGGACAAAGAAAGCATATACGAGTTTCAAAAGATAGATTGCAATTGTAACGATTGTAAGTTCTTAATTAGAGATCAAGCTAGATATAACAAATCAGTAGAAGATCACAGGCGTTGGCAGACTAATTATTTTAATACTATTAGAGATAATCTATACGAAAAAGCTAAGATGTGGATTAAACGTGGTTATCCAGAAAAAGCTGAATACGTTAAAAACGAAGCAGACAAAATGAAATTCCAGTTCGATAAAAAAGAATGCCTTATTCAATACGGTAGCTGTGGTAAAGATAATAATATATACCCACTACCTAAAAACATTACCTTTATCCCCAACACCTGTCAACTCCATACACAAAATTGTTTCGTGCATAGAAAAGATAATTTCTGTAATTGTACTGAACCTAGTTTACAAAAACGTATATCAGATACTGCTTGGGAATGTTACAACTGTGGTAAGGAAATTAAGGTGTAATCTGGAAATTGCAAAACTCCTGTAAAATTGCTATCTCTAGATAGCAGAAATGTTTGGAGTTTGTCAGGTCGAGATTACAGAAACAGTAGTTCTTTGACATCAGTAAATAGCAGATTATATTGGTATTTGTAATGTGTAAATAACAGGTTATACCAGACTTTGTAATCTGTAAATAGCAAAACAATTTATATGTACTATAACTGTACTATTTGGTACTTTTAACTAATTCTGAGCCTGTAAAACTGTACGTCTTAGATAGTTACTAATTATTCTGATTTACAACTGGTTAGACCATAAATTTAATTGATTGATGATAGAGAAAATGATTTAATGTTTATTTGATGTTAATTTGATATCATTTTATGTACATTGCAGTATCAGTAGAGAGTAGAAAATATCTTGTAAAATATCTTGTAAAATAATAGTAGGATAGTACTGCCCACACCAAGAGGATATATATCATAATTTTATTTCTGTAAAGCTGGAATTATAAAAAATTATAATTATGTACAATGGCAGTACAATGGTACTCAGCTGAGTACTCAGCTAAATATATTTTATGTACAATGGTACTCAGCTGAGTACTACAATAATAATTATTATGTTTCGTACAATGGCAGTACTTTTAATTAGAACTACTACAATGGCAGAGACCATTAGCTGAGTACTTCGGACAATGGTTTTAATTAAAATAATTATCGTAGTACTAAGGCAGTACTACAAACCCTGACATAATTAATGGCAGTACTAAAACAATTAGCTGAGTACTCTTAAATAAAATTAGCTGAGTACTGTAAGTAAAAGTTTTTCCCTATAGGGTTTTTGAGATCGTAAAATGCTCACGCAGAATGTTTTAATTAAAACCAGATATTTTAAGTAGTACTAAAAATAAATTATGTACAATCTCAGTAGTACTACCAAACATAATTATAATTAGGTTTGTATTAATATGTTAAGACATATTTATAATATGTTAAGTAGTACAATGGTATTTAATTAAATATATATTATGTTCGTACATTGGTACTATACTATATAATAATTATGTTCACCAGTCAAACACATTGGTAACAAAATATATATTATGTTGAGTACTAATGTTTTAATTAAAACCAAAATATTTTTTCCTATAGGGTTTTTGAGATTTTTAATTAAAAGAAAACCCCAACTTTTGGCTGCTTTTGAAGTTGCCTTGAGTTGAGGTTTTAATTAGAAATAATAGTGCAATAACTTTTAGAGAAATTATTGTTGTGCCAGTACATTCTATTTTAAATACTAACACACAAATGTAGTAATAATAAATGAGAACTGCAAGGAGTTTTAAAAATAGATGATATCAAAATGATATTAGCTGAGTACCAGAGAAGATCATAAGAATAAGGAGTACAGCACCAATAGGAATTGCCCAATAGTAGAATAAGAACTTATTGAATTCTTTAGGTGATTTAAAAGACCTTACGATGAACTTAGTGAATAAGTTATTGTGAGTATAGATCGTTAGAACCATAGCTGTTATTCCTAATAAGAAGTAGATGAATGAAATGATTAGAAGTACTGTCATATGTTTTAATTATAAATACTATTTTTTAGAAGAACAGGTGTGGCAGGTACTGCACAAGATAGTTGATTCGTATTCATGTATATAAGTACTACCACAAGCAGGGCATGTTGGTTTCTTTTTAAAAATACCTAAACCAACCCTAAGTTTTTGATCATCTATTTCATTATCGATAGCACATATATTATCTGAGTACTTCTTATTAGAGTCTCGTACATTGGCAGTAGTGGCATAGAATAGTTTTCTTATTTCATCCCAATACTTATCCAGTAGTTCATTATTCTTAGTAAGCACCAGCTTTGGATTATCAGGTCGTACAATGGTTTGTTCTTTATAGTATGTTTCCATTACAGTTCTGGCTTCCTTTCGAATACGATCAGCAGTTGATGATTTAAATGTTTCTCTACCATCAGGGGAATCAACATAGCCTAGGAGGTTATATATTATTTCCACGTACAATTGTTCTTTATCTTTCATAATTTAATATTTATTTAATATTTATAGTAGTACTTTTTAATTTAAAGTTAGTATTTATAACAATCGTAGATTGTTATAACATTTGAGAATAGCATCAGTTACATATAGCATCACATAGTTATACGATTAAATTTTAGATTTGTTATTCATCCAAGCCAGAACATCCCACATGTTAACCTCGACAGTTTTTAATTCCTGACTAGTACCTGATCTAAAAGTGACATTACTTTTATAATCGTTGGTGTTATTGAATTTAATTTGTACATTGGTATAGCCTTGCCACTCCAAGTAATCAATAAGTAGTATATTCATTGGTTTTAATTAAAAGCACATTCCAAATTCTTTATAGAGAGCATCTTCCAGTTGTTCTTCCCAAGTACCGTCATTATTAATATGATCTGAGTACAAGTTAATGATTGAGTATACGCTTTCAGGGTCGCCATCATTGTAAGATTTCAACATCTTTTCTTCGAAGTTATCATCATTTGCCCAAACCAGTAGGTCTTTGCTTGATTTAAGGTTTGCAAAAGCCAAGGCATTTGCAATTGCTTGTTCAATAGTATATATTTTTTCCATGTTTTAATTAAGAGTTTACACATTCAAGTTCGAAGTCAATAAGTTTCTGTTTGTTAACAGGGTTTTGTTGATTATACCAAGTACAGAATTCGAGTACTGGTAACCAAACGCTTTCCACATCGTTGTTAGGTTTATCAGGAGATTTGAATTTTAAGCCATCTGGCAATCCTGTGATCGTACAATACCTACCGATAAGTGTACATTTATAACCAGATTTTTTGATTGCTCTAATGACAGGTTTAAGCCATCTTATTTCGTCATGGTAACCAGTATCTAATAAACATCTGTCATTGTCGTCACTATAGATAACGTTTCCATAACCTCTGTTTTCATAAACTTCATAACCTTCGAATACAGCTATTTGTAGTGCTGCATCAGCTATTCTTTGTTCTTCTGTTTCTATGTTTCTCATATGTTTTTATTAATAAGTTTCTTGTTTATTATACGTACATTGGGTATTAAGGTTATTTCGTTATGTTTTTATTATACCATTCAATATATTTAACTACAGCATCCCAAGCCACATCAATTGGTGTGAAAATATCAAGTCTAAAGAAATCCCATGTAAAGGCATTCTCTGGTGTTACTTCATCAATTGTCATGTACAATGGTTTTGATTTAATCTTATCCAATACTGGTTTAAGCCAATTCCAATCCCTATGATACTTCATAGTAGTATCTGCCCAATAGCATTCATTCATGGTTCTATATTTGCCCATATCGAATAGATCATGATCATGGACAATATTGGGTTTATCTAAAGTACCTAAGTTGTTAGTAAAACTACCAACCTTAACAGCACCCATGTACATTGCTATAACACCATTTCCTTTTTTATATTTATCTTCCATAGTTAATCTTTGTTTATTATACGTACAATGATTGAAAAGGTTATTAGAAAGGCAAGGGAATGTTTGACTGAATATCTTTTTTCAGTTCTACCATTTCTGGAAGTTCGAACATTTCATCAATCCATTGCATTCTATTTTTGCTTAGTGGATAGTTTTCTTCTACATTAGACCAACGACCACCAAAGTAATCAGTATAGTACTTTCTTGTTTTGTTTTCAATACTTTTCCAATCACCTTTAATTAAAGCTTCTAAGCTAATCATTAAAGAGGGATAGTGCGGATTTTCAGGTGTTTTAAAGCTGTAATAGAATTCTTCAAAGCTACAGTATATACTAAACTTAGATTCTTTCTTTTCAAAGCTAATATTATCAAGATTTAGCAATTGTTCAACAGTAAGTGTATGAAGTTCTTTTGGAAGATCAACCATAGCTTTAGGAAAGCCAGTATTGAATTCTTTTAAATTAAAATCAATAGTTTCGACATAGTTATAGATTCTTTTATTTAAGAATGGAAAACGTTTTTGTAATATGTTTAATACGATATCACCGTTACAACTATCAGTAGGTACTTTGCAGCTATAATAGTCAGTACTATAACCATAACCTCGCCTATTACCTTTCTTATTTGTTTTATACTCACTAACTTGATAAGTTGAAGGAGTAGTTATTTTGCTTCTTCCAATCTGTGAAACGTAAATATCTTGTCCGTATCTGCTAAGATCATCGAAAGTTAGATCAAGTTCATAACAAGCATTGAGTAATTCTTCATCAGAGAAGTATTTCTTCAAGTCTTTATTAACCCAATCAATAAGATTAAAAGGAATGTATTTAAATCCTTTTACAACTGTACAATCTTCGTTGAGTTCTAATACTCTAATTTCTTTTGGGTTTAAATTGCTGTGATATTTCATAAGTAAGTTTTTAAATTGTTTATATGATATTATACGTACATTGGTAGTAAAGGTTATTAGAAAGAATGCCCACCAGTACAATACCAATGGACATTCGGAGAAAGGAGGAACAATGTTTTAATTAAACTCTTTAGCGATCATTGACTGTGTAAGAGGTTCAAAGATTTGTACATTGGTTGTGTGATTTTCTTCATCACAATCAAAAGGAGTTAAACCCTGTGTATCTTCCATATAAACCAAAGCACTCATAATATTTTGTTGTACAATGGCAATTTCAGCATCTGTTAAATCTTTTTTAAAAGATAGTGTTACTTCAAAAGTTATTTGTTTCATATTGGTTTTAATTAAAAGTTATTTATTATCATAAGTGTACATTACTGTTGGGTTAAAAGTTCCATCAAACAAAATCAAAATATCAGCTGAATCAATAACAAACTCATGTAATTCATCAGGTGTTTTAAACCCAAATACATCACTACCTATTCTGTTAAAATTATGTTCTTGAATACCTTTATTAAAACTTGGTGGAATATTTGATTTTATATACTTAAAACCCTTATCTGTCAATTTATCAATCAAGTTAGTAATATCTTCATCAGGTTCAGAATCTACCTGAATACCGATACCATAAGGAGTTGTTTTAGTTCTGTAAGTTATTTTCATAAGTTTTTAATTAAAAGTCAAATGTTTTTAAATCCTGTTCTTTACACCATAAGGACATTGGTAACTTGCTACCTTTAGGAATATTGATAGCAAAGTACTCGTCAATAATATCCAATTGCTTTGGAAATCTTTTATTTGCACAATCAATAGATTTAGAAGTTAAGAACCTAACTTGTAAAAATTTCCCTTCGTCTTTAAAGACGACATCTAATTCATCTGTAATAGTACTCATAGCTTAAAGTTTTAAAGTGTTTGTATATGATATTATACGTGTACATTGCTTAAAGATTACATACTTTGATTAAATATCAAAGCATTTAAATATTCATTCCAGACATTTTTATCAATTAAGTCCTGAACTACTTCTTTACCTTTTTCAGTTAGCTTATACCACCCCCAAATTTTTGGATATTCTTTTGTTGAAGTGATTAACAAATCACTAACTGATTTAACATTACTTGGTATTGATAAAGTTCTTGTTTCATTTACATTGCCATTATGAAATTGCATTGTTATACGATAAGCTTCAAGCATTTCATTTCTTTTAGTCTTGGTTGTTAAACCGTTTCTTTTCAACCAATCCTGAATAACTACTAATGTGTTTTGTCTTTCTGTGTTTGTCATTGTGTTTTAATTAAGATTGTGAAACTAAACAAATACAACCATTTTCATCAGCACCAAATTTTTCCATTGCATACTTTATAGCTTCTTCTCTGGTGTCGCAAGTCAGAATATTTTGCCATTCATCACCACCGCAAGTATTTGGAACATCAACATAAAAATGTAGTTCTTCTGTTTCAATTCCATATACAAGAAACTGATAAATTTGTTCATCTCTTTCAGTCCAAAGACTATTATCTTCTGGAACATAGTATTGAACATTTTCAATTTCAATACATTTATGATTGTCCATCATTAATTCAACATAGGAATCACTTTCTTCTTTTAGTACTTTAGTACAAAATGTTTCCAAGAATTTTTCGATTTCAATTTCATTAATTTCGCTCATAGCTTAAAGTTTTAAGTGTTTGTATATGATATTATACGTGTACATTGGTTAAAGGTTACATTATTAAACCAAAAAAGGCTGCATTTCTGCAACCTTTTTATCGACAAACAAACCTTAAAAACCACAATTAATATCTTCTTTTAATTAAAATTATTTATACTTCCATTTAAAACCACCTGTTGTTTTTCTTTTACCAATACAACAGCATGATATATGTTTATAACTAATACCTGTTAATTTTTCAGCTATTCTACTATTATCAAATTCATTTATATAATTATCATTTTTATCATATTGGATAACAACTTTACTAATTGGGTGATCTTTCCCTGTTATACCAATCCAAGGCGATTTTCTTAAACCATTATCAATTGCATGTTTATTATTTTCTCCGTATGTTGCCCATTCTAAATTATCTAATGTACAATCTAATTTAATACCATTTTTATGATTTACAGTTGGTTTATTTTCAGGATTAGGAATAAAGGCAATTGCCAATAAAATATGAATTAATTTTTTATGTTTAACATTATTAAAACATAAATCAACTGATTTATAACCAGTGTTCATAATTACAATTGATAATACTTTAGATTTAACATTTCTATTTCTCCCAATACTATCAACATAATTTCTATTTAAACTTTGTACATTGCTTAAATTAGAAATTTGATAAATACCAACAAACCCATTTATATCTTTCCAAATTTCAGTCATAATTTTTTATATAAATACTAAGAAAAGATAAAAACGTATTAGTATTATATCACCAATACGTTTTTATTTTTTTATATTAGTAACCACATCTTTCATCTGTTGGTTGTACAACAAAAACACTTGTCTTTATTGCTTCATTATTGGCTTTATTTGCTATTTTTTTCCACTTTAAGCCTATTATAACACCTTTACTACTTTGTTTATCTAAAAATCTTGCATCTGTTAAATCACCGTTAAAAACTTCATAACCCATAAAAGTCTTTGGCAATTCATTTTCATTTTTGACATTAAAAACAACAGCAATATTATTGCCCATTTCTAAAACTTTCAAACATTGTTCAGTATTACGACCAGAATATGAAAATGTTAAATGATAATTTTCTGGTTTATAAGCAAATTTTGAAATTTGTTTTGTATAATCATACAGATTCACTTCTGGAAAAGTTTCAAAGACATTTTTGCCATTTACTTTATAATCTGAATAGTCAATATCAGAAGTACCATTCAAACGGCAAGAAAAATCCAAACCTTTCTTAGCAGCTTGTTTCTGATATTTGCGGATTTCTGCAAACATCCAATTCATATAGAATTGATTATCTTCAAAGAACAGTTTTGACTTTGTAATTCTGGCATTTTTAATCTTATTTTGCCCACTATTCAAATCCATAGCAGCACGACCAGAAGTACTTAAACAACCCAAACGACATTCAGGAGTACTATTAACACACATATTGTAACCACTTTCCATTGCAGGTGCAAGGTAGATAATATAGGTTAAGTTACCTGATACTTTTTGGTTCTTAATCATTTTTGCACTAATGTTAACGCCACCAAGATAAGAAACTTTTGCAGCTTTTACAGCTTTTCCGATTGAAGTAAATTCCATGTTCATAATTTTAAAGGTTTAAAGTGTTTGTATATGATATTATACGGTAAAGATATAAAAAGGTTACGAAATAACTAAATATTCTGAAAAAAACTTTTCTAATTTTTCAATACTATAGCCATGATGATAACGGCAAAACTCAATCCAATTTTTCATTACTATTGGACAAGTATTTTTAAATACTAATTCCTTATATACTGGCTTTGATTCTGAAAAAATATGAATGCTAATCATGATCGTAGTTTTAAAGTTTATATGATATTATACGAAAACTATTTGAAAAGGTTACAAAGTCAAGTAATAAATATTATGATAACCATCAGAATATAAGGTGCTCATGGATTACTTCACCCAAGTTGTACCCTGACAAGATATTATACGATATAATTTAAATAAGGTTACATTTCTGCAACCTTTTCTTTAAGTTTTAATTAGAATCTATTTGATTCCAACCATGTCTTTCAGTTCTTGTTTGATACGTTTTGCAGTCTCACCACGCCAGCTGTTAGCGTTTCCAAGGAAGTAGATTACAATGCTTTCGCCACTATCGCAAATGTAAGGTTCTGTGGCTTTATTCATTGTAGCCATTGCTTTTAAATAAGATTCTGCACCGAAGTACACTTTCTGCCAATCTTTACGGATTTCTCTTGCTACTTCATAAAGAGGACGATTCTGAACTTTTGCTTTTACTACCATGATTTAAGATTTAAAGGGTTTGTATATGATATTATACGCAGATACTTTTAAAAGGTTACAATTAAAACAGATTACTTTCACAATAAGGATTAGAACAAATAAGTTCTCCATCATAATCACAGCCGTTTCCTTCGCCTTCAATACATTTTTCTCTCATTACATACTCATGACAAGAACTACAAACTTCGTACTCATTTTCATCTGTATCTGTGAAATATTCACGATCTAATATTTCAAGATCAAATTCTTCAACATCAACACTTTCTGTTTTAATACAGCCAGTTTCTTCATCCAATTCAGCAACAGTAGTTACTTCAAAACCACCATCCCACACGCTTGTAAAAGTTCCTTTTTTCATTTGATTTAAGTTTTAAATTGTTTGTATATGATATTATACGGATAAAACGAAAAAAGGTTACATTTCTGCAACCTTTTAACACAAACAAATCACTTAAACAAAATATTAATACTCAACAACTTTCCCATCTTGACAATCATCAGCTTCAACTTGTGCTTCTTCGAGAGTATCGAAGTAAAGAACTTCACCATCTTCATCAGTAACAACTGTAGGGATATTAAACATTTCAATTACAATAAAACTCATAGCTTTAATTTTTAAGGGTTTATATATATGATATTATACGCAATAATTTTTAAAAGGTTACATTTCTGTTATATCTTCCAGATAAACTATCTCATGATTGATACAAACATATTCTCTTTCACCAATTTCAAGATCATCAACACCTCTGTCAGTCCAAACTTCAATAGTACCAACATATTCACCATCAACATATAGTTCAACATCATTACTGCCATCATCATAGAAAGCTAATTGTGAAAGATAAGTATAATCAACTTTATCATCTTCTGTAATTCGTTTCATAAGTTTTTATTTAAAAGGTTACGCTTCTTTCAAAGCTTTAATTATTTTAGCATCACTAACTGGTTTCCAATTTAAAATCTGACCAGTACTCATATCAATTTCCATTTCAACATAGTCACCATAAAAGTCACCAATTCCAATTCCACTTGGAACATAACTTTCACTTTCGTGTACTTTTCCTTTGCTGTCTGTAAATAGACAACTACACATATCAGAACATTTGGCACAAATTTTTAAAGTACTCATAATATTGGTTTTAAAGTTTATATGATATTATACGTTAATGACTAATAAAGGTTACATCTTATCCATGTTTTACTTCTTGTATTTCTGAATTTAAAAACTCAATTGCTTGATATTTTACTTCTTCATCACTTAGACTGAGATTTTTACCACTACTAAACTGAATAAAAATGCCATATTCACCTGATTTAAGATGTGGTGTAAAGTCTTTTTGTTCTTCACTAATTAATTTTAACTGTTTTAATGCGTAGAGTGCTGTTTTTAAAGTTACCATAGTTTTAAAGTATTAGTTTGTATATGATATTATACATTATAAAAAGAAAAGGGTTACATTTCTGCAACCCTTTCTTCACTAAACCTTAAACCTCACCTATGAACATCCTGTTAAAAAACCACTAATAACAGGGCAAACTTTTAATTAAAAGTAGCGGTGATCAGATTCGGACTGATGATCCAGTTTCACACCAGATTCTTGGTTATGAGCCAAGCGAGTTAGACCAACTACTCTACACCGCAATATATTTTTATTTAAGACGTACAATCATAAAAAGTAACTGTACAATCTCTTTTGTTTTCTAATACAAATATAAATAAAAGTTTATATAAATACAAGAACTTTTGAAAATAATTTCTGGCAGTCAAAATCTGTCTGTATAACAATCCTAAACCACTCAAACAGAACAATATGGACTAACCACTTGGGATTATTTTAGGACTGCCAGAAATTATTGCTTTCGTTGTTATCTTTCTGTACATTCATCTTACCAAAAACTACTTGCTTAATTAAAAATTCAGATGAATGGGTAGTGGTCGGTACTTGTTCGTATAATTTCCCAACTTATGTTATCATTTCAATTACAATCCTACCTTGTTGTACATTGGCATAGTGAATAATCCGAAGATTGGTACATACATTCATTCTGCTTTATATTGCCATGCTTACCAAAGCACTCAGCTGATAATACTGACCCTATGCAATTTCTTTTTTACCATTTCATAACTTTTGTTTTTAATTTGTAAATACTATACTTCTACTCTGAGTTATATTATACGTTAGGAATTTGAAAAGGTTACTAATTCCTTAAAGTAATTACTAAAGTATCATCATCAATTTCTTCTGGAATTAATTCAATCTCAACTCCAAGAGTTTCTTTATATTCAGTAATTAGTTCTTCATCTGTGAAGTTCCAATAACCTGAGAATCCATCACTCATTATGTCATTGATATAAGAGTTATCACCACATTCATAACCTTTGGCGATGTCTTTAATATCATTATCTACTAAATCTGAAATTGCCTGTTCTTTTGTAATTTTTCTCATGATGTTTTAATTAAGATTGTGTGAAACCAAAGTAAATAAATAAGAATACCATTATAATTCCAGAAGGAATAAGAGAGTACTTAGACACGAACTTATAAAAGTTTGGTTCTGTCTTAAAGATTTTAATCATTAATCTAAATGCAAATGGGAAAGCATTTACAATTAAGATAATTAACCAACTAAAAAGAATATAAGTAATTAAGGCATAAGATACTTTTTCCATGACTGTTGTTTTAAAGTGTTTGTTATGATATGATATTATACGTTAGAACTTTTAAAAGGTTACAACATTTTAATATTATCAACCCAAAGAAAACTAAATTCAGCTTCGGGATTTGGAATGTCAGTACAAAACCTCATGTTACCAAGTTCACCAAAACCTATTTCAATGATGTTTGCAGTTTTACCAACATATTCACCATGATAACAATCTGTGATAACAACATCTTTAATTAAAATCACATTTTCAACTTCATGAGTATCAGTATACATTTCAAAGATACCATTGTCACCACTTATAAAGATGTCGTATTCTTCTTCATTCTTAATTAAATCATAAGAACCACCTTCCCAATATTCAATGTCAATTAACTTACCATAAGTTTCTTTTTCAATGAAGTTTTTAATTAAAAGATCAATGTCTGTATCAGCTTCAACAACTGCGAGTACATTATCTTTTATGTCGAATAAAATTCTTACTTTCATGACTTAATTTTTATAATTGTATAAGGACGATTCCAACATTCTTTAGCAAATTTTTTTGCTTTTGAAATACTATCAAAGTAATCCAACATGATAATTCTACAAGAACCGTGTAAAATTAACTGACATTTTTGTGCTTTCATGTTCTCGAAAAGGTTACGCTTTATTCAGCGTAATCGGCATTGGCGTAAACGTCCTCGAAAAGACTTGTTACACCGTTGAAGATAGATTCAACTTCTTCCTTCTTAATGAAGGACACTTTAAAGACCTTTGGAGACACAACCCTGATTTCAAGGTTATCGGCTTTCAAGGCTTTCATTACGTCATAAACGTCAGCTACTCCCAAGGTTTCGCCACTCACTTCAACTTCCAGATGTCCATCGAAATCATTAGGACATGCTTTGTCGGCAATAAATTTGCCTTTTACAATAGAATCTTCAATCGGGTAAATTAAATCCATTTTCATTTCTGAGGATTTTAAAATTAATAATAGAACTGTTTTGTATGATATTATACGTTTGATCTTTTAAAAGGTTACACTAATTCGTATTCTTTTTTCAAATCTCCTTGCAGCTGTTTACGAATCATATGAATATAATTCTTAACAGTTCCCAAAGGTAAATCTGTTTTTTCTGCAATTTCAGTCATTTTTAAATCATTGTAAAAGAAGTCCATTGCAATTTCTTTCTTAACACCTTTAAGACAATTGATTGCCTGTGCTGTTGATTCAATCATATAAGCAGTATCATACAAAGAATCTGCTTTAACGCCTTGATCTGGTACATGAAAGACTTGATAAATTTCATCTGACTTTTGATCATCAATTTTAACATTGGTTTTAATTACTTTGGCTTTTATTGAACCACCTGTTAATCTGAAATAATCAATTAAAACGTTCTTTGTGATATTCGTTATCCAAGTATTGAAAGCACTTTTTGTTTCATCATAATCATTTAAATGATTGAACACACGAATAAACACATCATTTGCAAGTTCTTCAGCATCTGAATGATTTTTGATTTTTGAGTTTAAATACCTCAAAATCTGTGGTTTATGTTCCTTGTAAAGCTTATCAAAATCTAACATAGTCTAAATATTAAAGGGTTTATACTAACAACGAATCAAAGGTACGGACAATATTTATAATATCCAAATCTTTATGCAATTATTTTACTTTTATTTTCACTACCATATAAAACATCTTGTTCACTCCAAAAGAATTTACTACTATATTCGTATTCTTCTGCAAATCTCATTGGAAGAAAAGGATAATTATCAATTCTTATATGTGACATGGTTTTCTTATACTTCTTATTTAAAAGCTTGAATAAAACAGTTCTTGCATGACGTTTGTTAATACCTGTTAACCCTAACATAATAATCAGCGTACATTGAACTGTTTGGAATCTTGTACATAAACGTACAATAAAAATCATTGTATAACCAAGAAGGTTTTGCCATTACTTTTAATTTAAAAGTTCATACTAAAACTGTTTAATATGGTATTATACGATAAAACCCCTTGAAGGTTACACTTCAAAGGGTTTAATTTAATTAATAATATAAATGAAAATTAGAAAAAATGACTTAATTTGCAACACATACAGCTTGGTTCTGTTCTGCTTTAATTTTCTCTTGAAGCATATCAACATATTCTTTGGCTTCTCTTAATCCCAAGCATGGTGCTTCATCATCATCAGGATTTTTGGTGCTGAACTTTACCAATTTAACGGCTGCAAGCTTTGAACCATCTTTGATTAAAGCAATTGCTTCATTCTTTGTTTCATTGCTGATTTTATAACCATACCAAATTTCTTCGGCTTCGATTTCAATTTCTTCACTCCAAACCAAGTCACGCAAATCTGATAAGATTTCAGCATCACTTTCCTTGAACAATGTGTTAACACTTTCAAAGTAAAAGAATGGTGCAAACCCACATATTTGTACAATGATCTGCCAAACTTTTGAAGTATTGGACTTTACGAAATAAAACCCACTCTTTTGTGGTACTTTTGAAATTGGAATATTCATAGCTTTTGTTTTAAATTGTTATATGATATTATACGTGTACAATCTGAAAAGGTTACAATTAACAATCCATATCTGAAATATCAGAATCATAAACAGAACTTGTGAAAATTTGTGGCTGTTGATCTAATGAACGAATAACTTCATTTACATTATCAAGTACATTGATAACTTGCTCAACTCCATCACCTTCATTATTAATATCCATCTGGATTTGTACATTGACTATTACTGTTCTCATTGTTGTAGGTTTTAAATTGTTATATGCTATTATACGTACATTGAACGA
>SESG01001715.1_pt1 | contig 32549 bp, 28 predicted proteins | sample 3171421 | NCBI WGS metagenome assembly SESG01 (sample SAMN10866946, study PRJNA518727) | freshwater metagenome | biome: subpolar coniferous forest; feature: holomictic lake; material: water; isolation source: holomictic Lake 227, 6 m and 8 m depth | place: Canada: near Kenora, Ontario | collected...
AAAACTGTATTCTTTGCTTCATTGATTCTTCGTTTCAATCCTTCCTTAAACGGTAAACTTAATGGACGACCACAAAAGTCCTCCCCTACATTCTCACGGTCTCATTTTCCCATCTTTCAACTCTCAACTCTCAACTTTCAACTCTCAACTTCTTAAACTGCATCAGCCAAACGGCTATCCCATCGAAGACCGTAGTATTGATTGAATATTTGATGTACTGACCTTCCCGGATACTTACCACCAATCCGGCCTGCTTCAGCAAATCGAGATGGTGGGAGATACTTGGTTTCGTCATTTCGAATTTGTCGGCTATCTCACCGGCTGTCATATCCCCTTTGTTGAGCAATTCCAGTATTTCCCGCCGGGTGGGATCGTTGAGTGCTTTAAAAAAAGTGTTCATGACATATAGATATTTAGACAAATGTCTAATTATTATTCGAGATATACAAATTTTTAAAGAGAATTTTTGAAAGACAACAGATTGCTTTGCTTCACTCGCAATGACGGTACTTTTTACGTGATTCAGGGTGGATGGATAGCCACTAAGAATTGTGCAGATTGCTCCGTCATTGCGAGGAGGAACGACGAAGCAATCTGTTGCATCCAATAGTTTTAATTGATCATATCGCATCCCATGTACGGTACCAAAACATCAGGAATCCTAATTCCTTCGGGCGTCTGGTAGTTCTCCAGGATGGAGGCAACGATACGTGGCAAAGCAAGCGCACTGCCATTCAGGGTATGAGCCAGCAGCGGCTTCTTGTTGCCCTCTTCGCGGTAGCGCAGTTTCAAACGGTTGGCCTGGAAAGACTCAAAATTGGAAACGGAGGAAACCTCCAGCCAACGCCCCTGCCCTGCCGACCAAACTTCAAAATCATAAGTCAGGGCAGAAGTAAAGCTCATGTCGCCACCGCAAAGTCTGAGAATCCTGTAAGGCAAACCCAGTTTTTCGACCAATGAGGTGACATAACTGACCATTTCATCGAGTGATTCGTACGATTGATCGGGATGGGCAATCCTGACAATCTCCACTTTATCGAATTGGTGCAGGCGATTCAGTCCACGAACGTCCTTTCCGTAAGATCCTGCCTCGCGGCGGAAACAGGCGGAATAGGCACACGTTTTGATTGGCAGGTCTTTCGCCTCCACGATCACATCACGGAAGATATTGGTAACAGGAACTTCGGCGGTTGGAATCAGGTACAGTCCATCGATCGGACAATGGTACATCTGTCCTTCCTTGTCGGGCAACTGTCCGGTACCAAAACCGGAAGCTTCATTCACGACATAGGGAGGTTGTACTTCAAGGTATCCGGCAGCCCTTCCCTGATCGAGGAAGAAGTTGATCAACGCGCGCTGAATGCGTGCACCGAATCCTTTGTAGACAGGAAAACCTGCACCTGTAATCTTGACTCCGAGTTCAAAATCTATCAGGTCGTATTGGGCGGCCAACTCCCAGTGAGGTTTGGATCCCTCCGGTAATATTGGGATAACTCCTCCCGTTGCAACCACCAGATTGTCTTCGGGTGTCCTGCCTTCCGGAACCAGCGTAGAAGGAAGATTGGGCATTAATACCTGGAGGGCGGCCATCTGTGCATCAATGTTCTCAAAATCCACGTCGTACTGCCGGATCAAATCTTTCAGCACCACTGTCCGTTCCTTGGCTTTGCTGGCTTCATCCATTTTACCCTCCTTGAAGAGAAGACCGATCTCCTTTGATAACTGATTCATTTCTGCCTTGCAACCATCACTTTCAATCTGGTTTTCGTTGCGTTTCTGGTAGAGTGCCAGTACCTGCCGAACAATTTCGCGTGCATCGAAATGCTTGACAGCCAGTCTTTCGATTACTAATTCGGGATTTTCCTGAATGAATTTTAAGCTTAACATATTGAATGTCTTATGATTAAAAATTACAAATTACAAATAAATGTTTAATTGTCACCTATTGCCTTGTGTTTCCCTGGGGTGGTACTTTGAGACCTTTGTGGTTAGGTTTTTCAAAAAATCACAACAAAGGACGCGAAGGAATTCACGAAGGACACACTGCAAAAAGCAAACTCAAAGTTACAACAAAAAAAAACTCCTGCTTCATTGCCGGGGCAATAAAACAAGAGAGAATTTTTTTGGTTGCTGTCGGAGTTACTCGGCGACTACTTCCTTCAAAGGCTCAACACTCACATACGATTTGGCGTTGGTCTTCTTTTTGAAGGCAACTGTTCCATCGATCAAAGCGAAAAGTGTATGGTCTTTTCCAATACCGACATTTGCTCCGGGATTGTGAACAGTTCCACGCTGGCGTACCAGAATGTTACCTGCTTTGGCAGCCTGTCCACCAAAAATTTTCACTCCAAGACGTTTGCTTTCTGATTCGCGGCCGTTCTTCGAACTACCCGCCCCTTTTTTATGTGCCATGGTAAATTGTTTTTAGAGGGTTACGCTACTATTTCGTTGATAACAATTTGAGAAAAGAATTGACGGTGACCGTTTTTCTTTCTGTAGCCTTTGCGGCGTTTTTTCTTGAATACAATGACTTTCTCGCCTTTCAGATGTGAAAGAACGGTTGCATTGACTTTGGCGCCTTCAACAACAGGTGTTCCGATGGTAACTACCCCTTCGTTGTCGACCAATAATACTCTGTCGAAAGTAACTTCTGTTCCCACTTCATTAGGAAGACGGTGAACATACACTTTCCTTGAATTCTCCACCTTGAACTGCTGTCCGGCGATTTCTACAATTGCGTACATGTTTACAATTTAATTATTAGGGTCCGGCAGGCGGGTTGAATACTCCTCTTTTTAAGCCTGAACGAACTATTTCGGACTGCAAAAGTAATCATTTTCAATTTACTGCCAAAACAAACTGAAAATAATTTGAATAAGTGGAAGATAATGGGTTACACAGAGTTTCACGGAGAAGCCCAGAGTAACACAGAGAAAAAAAATAATAACTCTCAACAGGTTAAAAAAAGCCTTGGGGGGTGTGACTTATCCCCATTTTATAATCTCAGATCCTTCAAACCCAATAGCCAATAATTATTTTTCTCTGTGTAACTCTGGGCTTCTCCGTGAAACTTTTTTATTTCTTTTTCAAAAGGTCGCGGATTTCGGTCAGGAGCAGTTCTTCTTTCGAAGGTGCTGCTGGTGCAGGAGCTTCCGCAGGTGCTTCGTTCTTTTTCATGAAACGGTTCATCATTTTGATCATGATAAAGATGGCAAAGGCGATAATCAGAAAATCAACCGTCACCTGGATAAATTTACCATAATTCAGACTTGCCCCTTCAGCTACCACTTTTCCGGCAGACATTACCGGATCACTCAACTGGATCTTCAAAGCACTGAAATCAGTGCCACCGATCAGCATTCCGAGCGGAGGCATGAGCACATCCGACACAAATGAAGTGATAATTTTGCCGAAAGCGGCACCGATGATGATACCGACTGCCATGTCGACGACATTGCCACGCATGGCAAACTCTTTGAATTCTTTTCCAATACTCATAATTAGGCTAATTTAGATTGATAACTATATTCGAAAATTGTAGGGCGAGACGACGGGAAAATGAGAAAATGAGATAGTAAGAAATCCCGTAACTCTTCCTGATTATTGTTAACTTTTTCTGTCAACCTATTTCAGGACAAGACACTTTCAATTCTCAACTTTCAATTCTCAACTTTCATCTTCTCATCTTCCCATCTTCTCATCCTCAAATTCCAATAATCTTCTTGATCTCATTCAACTTGTTCAACGCCTCCAGCGGTGACATCCGGTTGATGTCAAGATTACGTATTTCATCCCTGATCTGTTTCAAAACAGGATCGTCCAGCTGAAAAATGCTAAGTTGGAAACCCTCTCTGTTTTGCGCCAGATCGCCTACCGGCTTGACCGGAAATTCCCTGCGGTTGCTTTTCTCCATCTGTGCAAGAAGATCCTCCGCCCTTGCCACCACGCTGCGGGGCATCCCGGCCATCTGTGCCACGTGGATTCCGAAACTGTGGTTGCTTCCGCCGGGTACCAGTTTACGAAGAAAGATGATTTTTTTTCCTAATTCCTTGATCGAAACATTGAAATTTCTGATTCGGCTGAACGACTTCTCCATTTCGTTCAACTCATGGTAATGGGTTGCAAACAAGGTTTTTGCCCGCACTCTAGGATGCTCGTGGATGTATTCGACGATCGACCAGGCGATGGAGATACCATCGTACGTGCTGGTACCCCTACCCAGTTCGTCAAACAGAATCAGGCTCCGGTCCGAAATGTTGTTAAGAATACTGGCTGCTTCCGTCATCTCCACCATAAACGTAGACTCACCCGACGAAATATTGTCGGAGGCCCCCACCCTCGTGAATATTTTATCGACAAAACCGATACCCGCAGCCTCGGCCGGCACAAATGAACCAATCTGCGCCATCAGCACAATCAACGCCGTCTGACGAAGCAATGCCGACTTACCTGCCATGTTAGGACCCGTAATCATGATGATCTGCTGCTCGTTGTTATTAAGGATGAGGTCGTTGGCAATGTACTCTTCACCAACGGGCAGTTGTTGTTCGATGACAGGATGCCTGCCGCCCTTGATTTCCAGCATGGTGCTATCATTGACTTCCGGACGGTTGTACTTATTCTGAACAGCTACGATGGCAAACGAAAGCAGACAATCAATCTGGGCCGTCAGGTTGGCATTGAGCTGGATGGCCTGAAAATATTCTGCCAGCGAGTCGATCAGCTCATTGAACAACATCGTTTCAAGCGACAATATCCGCTCCTCCGCACCCAGTATTTTGGTTTCGTACTCTTTCAGTTCTTCTGTGATATAACGCTCCGCATTCACAAGCGTTTGTTTCCTGATCCATTCAGGCGGCACTTTATCCTTGTGCATGTTGCGTACCTCAATGAAGTAACCAAACACGTTGTTGTAGGATACTTTCAGCGAAGATATGCCGGTCCGGAGGCTTTCCCTTTCCTGTAGTTTCCGCAAATAGTCCTTGCCCGAAAAAGCAAGCATCCTCAGTTCATCGAGTTCCTCCGATACGCCCACTGCAATCACATTTCCCTTAACCAGCATCATTGGTGGATCTGCTGCTATTCCCTTGTCAATTTTATCGCAGAGGATGTGGCAGGGATTGAGCTGTTCGGCATATCTTTCCAGGACATTGTTCTCCGAAGTTTCACACTGCTCCTTGATTTTTGCGATGGCGAGGAGAGAGTTCTTCAACTGAACCATCTCCCTCGGATTGATTCTCCCGGTGGATGCCTTGGAGATAATGCGCTCAAGGTCACCAACAAGACGAAGTTCGGTTTCCAGTTCATCTCTCCGGTCGGAGTTGGTCACAAGCGTTTCCACAACATCCTGGCGCTCGCGGATTTTGCCGACCTCTTTCAGCGGTAGCGCCACCCAACGTTTCAGCAGTCTGGCACCCATGGGGGAGATGGTACGGTCGATGACCTGAATCAGCGTTTTGGCCCCTTCGTTGATAGAATGAAACAGTTCGAGGTTTCGGATGGTAAACCTGTCAAGCCAGACATATTGGTCCTCTTCAATCCTGGACAATGCGGTAATATGGCTTACCTGCTTGTGATGGGTGATGTCTAAGTAATAAAGGATGGCACCGGCGGCAATGATCCCTGTTTCAAGATTGTGCACACCAAACCCTTTCAGGTTGACAGTCCCGAAATGGCGCAACAGCCGGTCGTTGGCTGCGTCAAAAGTATAAACCCAATCGTCAAGTTTGTAGGTATAGAATTTCGGTCCGAAAAGTTCAGTAAAAAGCTTCTCTTTTCCTTTCTGAAACAGCACTTCCTTGGGCTGGAAACTGTTGAGTAATTTGTCGATATGCCCGAAAGTCCCTTCGGCAGTAAAAAATTCACCTGTCGAGATATCCAGAAAGGCGACACCTGCCATATTTTTCTCAATTTGCACGGATGCCAGGAAATTGTTTTCGCGGTGCTCCAGCACATGGTCGTTGATGGAAACTCCGGGTGTAACAAGTTCTGTAATGCCTCGTTTGACAATTGTCTTGGTCAGTTTGGGATCTTCGAGTTGCTCGCAGATGGCCACACGCTGTCCGGCCCGAACCAGTTTAGGCAGATAAGTATCCAGCGCATGATAAGGGAAGCCTGCCAGTTCAACAAAACTTGCCGATCCATTGGCCCGGCGCGTAAGGGTGATGCCGCAAATCTCCGCGGCCTTGATGGCATCCTCCCCGAAGGTCTCGTAAAAATCGCCCACCCTAAAGAGCAACACTGCGTCAGGATATTTGTTCTTGACGGAGTAATATTGCTTCATCAGCGGGGTTTCCACATATTTATTGGGGGTAGTTGTCAAAATTTCAGTTGGTTGAATGAATAGGTAAATATAGGAAAATCATGTTAATGGTTTCGCATTCGTATTATCATGATTGCCAAATTCCAGGGGACAATAATTCTCCGGCTATTTGCTCATAATTTTTTCACCACATAGGCACATAGGACACATTAGAAGCTATTGTGTCCTATGTTGTGAAAAAATAACCCACAATTATCTTTCCTAGATTACTTCGTCGTGGAGATCGTTCCTGTCCTCATCAATAGGAGCAAACAAACCGGCACCACCAGCCAGTGGAAGGTCTGGGGCAGAAGGAACATGGAGATCAGGAAAAGGACCAGAACAACCGAAGTAATTTGCATGTACCATTTCAATTTGGTCCGCATGGAAGGAAACAACCACAATGCCGCCACCAACAGATGGGTAGGCCATGCCCAGATCAGGTTGAGGTTCCATTTGGTCCAGGTCATTACCGAGATAAACGTGGTGAAATAGAGAATCAATGCGGCAATACCGAATGCAGCAAAGAGGGTAACGTCCAGCCAGATCAGCCGTTTCCCTTTCTTTCTTTCCCAAAAAGTAAGGCCCGCTGTCAGCAGAAATAAAAAAAGGATCACAAAAGCCGGAGAGGTTACAGAGAAAGTATGAATAGGAGGCGGAGCCAGAATGATCATGGAACTGCCCGAAATCAAAGGCGACTGAAGTCCTTCCCGCGTAATGACTGCCTTTGACATATCGTTCCCAAGATAATCCGGAAGAAACATCTTTTCCGAATAAGTAGTGACCCGATCTGTGGGATTTCCCAGCGCCAGTTTGATGCCCAAACCACTCCAGCTGTTTCCCTCCACGTACCTGTCAATCAAATTTCTGAATGACAAAAGTTCATCGCCTGAAGTATCGTATTTGATCTGTCCTTTGACCGTTTTTTCTATCTGGTCACGAAGACGGGTAGCACAATTGTCCAGAAAGTGATTGTATCGGTACACCCGGTTCTCCTTCTTGTAATTTTCCACCAGTGCTTCAAACAACCCCTGTTTTTCAGCCGGTGTGAAATCAAGAACATATTCAGTAACACTGCGTTGATCGTCATAGAACTCCTTCATGAAAGAGCTCATTCGCTGAACGGCAATTTCATAATCAGTTTCACCCTTGGCAAATCGCCAAATGAAATGAGGGGTCTCAAAACTGAAAGCTCCATAATGGAAGACGATATCCCTTTCTGACAATGGATCATTGACCCGAATCGCAGCATGGCCGAAATAGGAATAAATCTCATCACCCGGAGCACATACCAGTAAACTAATTTTGGCCGAAGGAGACAATGGTTGCGCAATCCCCCGAATTGAAAACAGGGAAATGGCTAGCAGGAGAAGAAAAATTTTGCGCATAATTCAAGGAACAATTAGTAATCCCGGAAAAAAGAATGCAGGGGCAGTCCTTTGTGGCTGCCTATAATAATATGGCAAACAATTATCGCCAGTAAGCAACAATGGCCCCCATTACCATGAAAGCAACGAGATCGAATCCTGCATGCAGCACAAAGAGTTTGACCGGCTGGTTTTCGAACAGCACACTGGTCAGTTTGGACATGGTGACCCAGAACAAGGCAATGCATGCGCCGAGGATCGCTCCAAAAGGTGCATTGGAATTGGGTCCCATTACCATGGAGATTACGAAGGCAGCCACACAAGCAGAGAGAAATGTGAAAAGGGTAATCATCCACATCGGTTTGTTTGTTTTTAAATCTTCGTCGGTAAATCCGTTCAGCCTCATCCACTCTTTGCCAAACAACAGAGGTGAATACCACAAGGCACCCAGAATGAGGTAAGAAATTCCGGCCAGAACGACGGACCATATATTCACTTTTGCAAAAGACGCTAACATGTCCATAATTTCGGGTTATTGATTTTTGACTAAACTACAAAAAAAAATCAAACAGAGGAAAATAACAAATGCGATCGTCATCGCAGAAAGGAAAAAATTCAAATAGCCACGTTGAGATTTTAACATTGTGAAATTGACAATATTTGTGTTTGATCTGAACATTCCCGGATTCAGGTAATGTTTGAGGTTGCTTCACACTTCGTCCCTCGTGTTCGCAATGACGCATCATCTACATGGGTGGTGAGGTTGGAGAGAAGCAATATGTTCACCTATTTGCCATTGAGATAGAACTCTTTTGTCAATTCCATGTATTCCGCTGAAAATTGGTCTTTGTCAAGCAGAATCACCAGTTCGTCGGCTTCCGGATAAACCGCCGAAACAGAAAATTCCAGCAATACTCTTTTGGGGGCTTTTCCGGTCCTCGGAACCACTACTGTTTTCCTGGACAGATAAAAGCCGACCAATCTGGCTGTCTCCCGAAAATCATCCAGGGCTTCAAAGGGGATGATGACCGACAACCTTCCCTTGTCTGAAAGAATTTCTTTGGCACCAGAAATCAATTGGGCAAAATTGAGCGACACATCATGCCGTGCCACTGCAGAGGCAGTTTGTGCAGATTTCAGCGATTTTTTAAAGAAAGGCGGATTACTTACCACATGATCATATTGGCGGGGCTCAGATGGACGAAAAGTGTTAAAATCGGCAAAATAAAGTTCCAATCTCTCAGCCCATGGGGATTTAATGAAGTTATTGCGTGCGTCGTCACATGATGCCATGTCAATTTCAACGGCATGAATCCGTGCCTCAGAGCGCTGCGCCACCATCAGCGCGATCAAGCCTGTGCCTGTACCTACATCAAGAACGGACTCCGCTCCCACTACGTTGCACCAGGCACCGAGCAATACACCGTCGGTACCGACTTTCAAGGCAGATCTTTCCTGCTCTATTCTAAACTGCTTAAACTGGAACCAGGAATTGCCCATTTAACGGACTATAATTAGGGGTTTTTGGAGTATTTAACTCATTCAACATTCGTCCGGATCCTAAACAATAACTACTCAGAAAACTCCAGTCTCTAAGTGCTTTTTATGCAACCGTCCTGTAGCCTGATCATCCTGTCTGTCATGCCGGCAAAATGATCGTCATGGGTTACAATGACGAAAGTATGGCCGAATTTCTCCCTCAGGGAGAAAAAAAGCCTGTACAACTCCTCCTGATTCCGGGAATCAAGATTGCCCGAAGGTTCATCGGCAAGGATGACAGAGGGATCATTGATCAGCGACCTTGCGATGGCCACACGTTGTTTTTCTCCTCCAGAAAGCTGCGAGGGTTTATGGTTTTCACGTGGTTGCAGGTCCAGTATCTGCAAAAGCTCGTGCGCCCGTTTCTCCACCTCCGATTTTTTGGTGCCCGCGATAAAACCGGGGATGCATACATTCTCAAAAGCCGAAAATTCAGGAAGTAAATGGTGAAACTGAAACACGAAGCCGATCTGTCTGTTCCGGAAACGAGACAGTTCCTTTTCTCCCAATGTAAAGATGTCATTACCTTGAATAAGCACGGATCCGGAATCGGGTTGAATCAGGGAACCCAAAATTTGCAGGAGGGTAGTCTTTCCGGCTCCGCTGGCTCCCACAACCGAAACGATCTCATGCGGCTTCACGGTGAGCGATACACCTTTGAGTACCTGCAGATTTCCGAATGATTTGGTAATCAGGTTGGCTTCAAGCATGGCTTATTTCAATTCCTCATCAATTTTACGTGTGAAATCACCACTCTTCTTCTGTGCATTATCCTTGAGGTTGGTGAATTCACTCTTTATATCAGATGTCTGATCAGTAATTTCACGTTTGATGTCATCAGTGGCCTTGTGAAACTCACTCATCAGTTTCCCCACTGTTCGGGCCACACCAGGAATGGCGTCTGCACCAAAGAACAGAAGGATAAAGAAGACGATCACCATGATTTCGCCGCCGCTGAAAAAAAGTAATGGATGTGTCATATGAATACACTTTTTTACAAAGATAACAATCCTCTCACATTTGAACCCTTCCCGCTTGTTTTAGCGCAATAAAAAACCCGGAATATTTGATTCCGGGTTCTTTATCAAGTTCATTGAAATTATTTTTTCAGTTCTTCTTTCTTGATTCTTTTCATGAGTGTATCGTAAGCAACAGGAGTTGCAACGAAAACAGATGAATAGGTTCCAAAAAGAATACCGAACAACAGTGCGAAAACAAATCCTTTGATAGAGGTTCCGCCAAAAAGGAAGATGGCAAGTAACACCACCAAAACAGTCAGTGATGTACTGAAAGTACGACGTAAAGTACTGTTCATGGCATCGTTGTAAGTCTTCATTGCCTCTTGCTTCGGATGAAGGTGCACATATTCCCGGATACGGTCAAATACAATCACAGTGTCGTTGATGGAGTATCCGATAATGGTCAGAATCGCCGCAATGAAGGACATATCGACCGATAAGGAGAAGGGCAGGAACCCATCCAGCAGCGAATACATCCCAATAACGATGATCACGTCGTGTGCCAGGGAAACCAAACCTCCAAGACCAAACTGCCAGTTTCTGAACCGTACGGCAATGTAAAGGAAGATGATGATCAGGGCAAAGAATACAGACAAAATAGCATCCTTCTTGATATCCTCCGAAATGGTCGGCCCCACCTTTTGGGAACTCATCCGATAATCGGTAAGGAATTTCTCAAGGGTGACATCCGAATCAAGGTAAGGTTTCATCCCAGCGTAAAGCTTAGCCTCAACTTCCGCATCAACGGCATCAGTGGTCTCAGCAATCCTATAATCTGTCGTGATACGAATCTGGTTATTGGCACCAAATGTTTTTACTTCCGGTGCATTGACAAACACAACTGACAGTGCTTTGGATACATCTTCTACCATCACATCCTTGTTCAGACGAACCACATAGGTACGGCCTCCCTTGAAGTCGATGGAGTAATTCATACCCTTGAAGACCACTGACAGGATGGCAATCGAAATCAGGGTACTGGAAACGATGTAGAATATCTTCCTTCTCTGAATGAACGGCAAGTTCACATGACGCAGCCATTCTCCGGATATTTTAGATACGAAGGTGATCTTTTTGTCTGTATCAAGCCATCTCTCGAACATAAAACGAGAGATAAAGATAGAGGTAAAGAGTGAGGTGATGATACCAATGATAAGTGTCGTTGCAAAACCTTTGATAGGTCCTGTCCCGAATACATACAATACGATACCTGTCAGCAACGTGGTAACCTGACCGTCGATAATGGCTGAATAGGCATTGTTGTAACCGTCCTTGATGGCGAGTCTCATGCCTTTGCCGGCACGAACCTCCTCTTCAATACGTTCGTTGATCAACACGTTCGCGTCAACCGCCATACCCATGGTCAATACAATACCCGCGATTCCCGGAAGGGTAAGTACGGCTCCCATGGAAGCCAGAATACCAATCAGGAAGAAGAGGTTGACAAGCAGGGCCACATTGGCAGCCCAACCGGCCTTCTTACTGTAGAAGAACAACATGTAACAAAGAACCAAAAGGAAGGCGATGGCAAACGACCACATACCGCTAACAATGGATTCTTTACCCAAGGTTGGACCTACAATTTCCTCCTGCATGATTCTGGCAGGAGCAGGCATCTTGCCCGATTTCAACATGTTGGCCAAATCCTTCGCCTCATCGATCGTAAACTGACCGGATATTTCTGTTCGTCCGTTTGGAATTTCTCCCTGAACGGTCGGGAATGATTGCACATAATCATCAAGCACAACAGCAACGCTTTTGCCGACGTTTTCGCGGGTCATACGCTGCCATACCTTCGCACCTTCTGCATTCATGGTCATGTCGACCACACTTGCAGCCTTGTTCTGACCAAAGTCCTGACGGGCTTCGGTGACAGCACCACCGTCAAGCGGCGCACGTCCGTCGCGGCTGGAGACCTTGATAGCGATCAACTGGTAAAAATTACCTTCTGCCGAAGTCGGTTTAGCCGTCCACCTGAAGATCATCGTCCTCGGGAAAACAGATTTAACCTGCGGCATTTTGAGGTATTCGTTCACCCTTGAAGTATCCTTGAAATGAGCAAAACCAACAACCGGACCACGGGCAATCTGACCTTCACGTGATGTGTTGGGTGTCAGCACAGAGAAAAGCGGGAAATTCTTGGCTATATCTTCGGTAGACCCTGCGGCGAGGGAATCTTTTTCCTGTTTTTTGATTTCACTGACCAGACTGTTCGCTGCAGCGGGTGTAGCGGAGGTTGCAGCAGCAGCAGGTGCAGCAGCAGCAGGTGCAGCAGCGGGAACGGTAGCCTGAACGGCTTTTACCTCACGCAATCTTTTGTTGGCTTCCAGCAGATAAGAGTATACTTCGCTGTTCTCGTAGGTTTCCCAGAATTCGAGGTTGGCAGTACCCTGAAGAAGCTTGCGGACACGGTTGGCATCTTTGATACCTGGAAGTTCAACAAGAATTCGGCCTTTGGTCTGAAGCTGCTGAATATTGGGCTGGGCAACTCCGAAACGGTCGATACGGGTTCTCAGGATCTGGAACGAATTGTCGATGGCAGCGTCGGTCTCTTTGCGCAAAACGGACAATACCTGAGCATTGGTGGAGTTGTAACTGATCTTATCCCTGAGATCAAGTGTATTAAAAATCGATGCCAGTTTGGCATTGGGATCAATCTGTTCGAAGGATTTTCCGAATAGGGTCACGAAATCTTCCTGACTGGTTTTTTGCTTTTGAAGGGTCAGGCGAATGGCTGCATGAAACGTGGAGTCAGTGCTGTTACCGGAAAGAGCGCGGATGAGATCGACAACAGATACCTCAAGGGTAACGTTCATTCCACCTTTTAAGTCGAGACCCAGTGGCAACTGAAACTCTTTTACCTCCTTGAAGGTATACTGTCTCAAACCAATGAAATTATACACCGGTTGGTTTGAGATGGAGTCGAGATAACGTGTCTCCTGAACCTTGGCTAAACGCTCCAATTCTACCTGGGTAGCACTTGGATTTTCTTGCTTTGCCTTGTGCATTCCGAATTCGACTGCGTCGTTTTCTACCTTTACTGCCTTGTACGTAAAGTAAAGTTGGTACACACAAACCAAACCTATCAAAATGGCAATGAGCCTGATCAATCCTTTATTCTGCATTGGAAATTCGGTTTTTATTTTTTAATCTTTGTTAACTTCCTTATCCTAAAAAAAACATAGTGCGCAAAGATATTTATTTTTTTGATATTAAATAGTTGAAGATTAAGGTTTGTAGTTTGAATAATGAAAAAGCACACAACAATATTATTCTCAGATAAATAACATTCTCATCTCGTGCAAAGCACGCAAAGAAGGTCAGGAAATACAGAAAAATAGGCTGGGTTCATTGCCTGCTTTGCGCGAAAATTGGAAGTGAATGACGCAAATGACGCAAAATTCCTTCCATTGTTTCGAATCAATTACATACCCAACCATTTAAAGTTTAATCGTCTGACTTTCATAGTCTATTACCGCTTTTTCCCGGTAAAAAAAATCACTGCCCAGCAAGCCTGCTATTCTTTTGTCTGAATATTTGGCATATTCTTCATTGATATGATGCAGATCTACAACTGCGACCCTGAGTTCATCAAAAAGATAACCTCCCAATCTGAAATTGCCGATAACTCCTGTGGTGGTTTCAACCATTTCTTTCCCCAAACCGGTAGCCATCGTTCCTTCTGATTCCTCACCAACCAGACAAGCAGCCACTGCCCTGTCGACGACACTCTTGGAAGCGCCCGTATCCACTACCCACCAATGGTTCTCCAGTCCTTCACCTTCCGCCGGAACCAGCAGATGAATGGTCTCATCTTCCAGCTCTGCAATCACCATTGAAATTTCTCTGTTCTTTCCCATTTTGCAAAGTAAATCAAAAATCATGCACCTACTGACCGATCAAAATTGTAAGGTTTACGGGTGAATAGTCCTTGATGTATATATTAATTTGTTAGGACCGCACTAAAGTGCAAAATGAAATTGTGATATTCCAGGAAGGAATCCATCACTTTCAGCCAAATACCCCAAAAAAGAGTTGGTCAGCTCTATTTAAAAACCTACTTTTGGTTCAACCATCAGGATGCCACGAAGACTTTGAAAATAAATGATTGTTTCGAAGATCCATAATGGCACCAAATTAATAAAGCCAAATTTATGAGTTTAATTGTAGGACTGATTTTTATTCTTGGCTATGCAGCCATCGCATTTGAAAGTTCCATCAAAATTAACAAGTCGGCCATTGCCTTACTCACCGGTATCCTTTGCTGGATATTTTACATGTATTTCACTCCCGACAAAGTGATGGTTTCCGATGAACTCGCCCGGCATATCAGCGATATTTCTGCGATTCTGTTCTTTCTGATGGGGGCCATGACCATTGTCGAACTGATCGATTCGCACGACGGTTTTGATATCATTACGGCACGCATCGTCGAGAAGGACAAACGCAAACTATTGTGGATCATCGGATTTATTACTTTCTTCCTGTCATCCGTTCTTGACAATCTGACCACTACGATCGTCATCGTATCGCTGCTCCGGAAACTGATCAAAAATGACAAAGACAGGTTATTTTTTACCGGAATCGTCGTGATTGCCGCCAATGCCGGTGGAGCATGGACACCTATCGGTGACGTCACCACCACGATGCTCTGGATGGGTGGACAAATAACCACCGTCAATATTATGCTTAAATTGATCATCCCCAGCCTGTTTTGTTTGCTTGTACCTTTGGCTTTCCTCTCATTCAGCCTCAAAGGCGTGGTGGAAAACAGCGTCAAGACAACCGATACCAACCATGGCTTATCTCAAAAACATAAATCACTGGTCTTCTATTCAGGAATTGGCGCACTCATGTTTGTCCCGGTTTTTAAAACGGTCACCAACTTGCCGCCCTATATGGGTATTCTCTTTGGTCTTGGTATTCTTTGGATTATCACCGAGTTGATTCACGGAAAAAAGGACACCGATACCAAACATGCGCTCTCTGTCACCCAGGCCCTGCGTAAGATTGACATGTCAAGTATCCTCTTTTTCCTCGGCATATTGGTCTGTATTTCAGCCCTTGAATCGACCGGCATTTTAGTGACAATAGCCAACTGGCTGACAACCAACGTGAAAAACATCAATGTGATCGCAATGGCCATCGGATTACTTTCATCTATCGTCGACAATGTTCCGTTGGTTGCAGCCGCACAAGGGATGTACAGCCTGAGTGTTTATCCTCCCGACCATGTTTTCTGGGAGTTTTTGGCCTATGCAGCAGGTACCGGCGGTAGTATCCTGATCATCGGTTCTGCAGCGGGTGTGGCAGCCATGGGGATGGAAAAGATCAATTTCTTCTGGTACATGCGCAAGATCAGTCTGATTGCATTGCTAGGGTATCTTTCAGGGTGTTTTGCCTATATACTTCAAAATCAATTGTTGGGATAAGAGCCTGAATGCGGGAGAAGTAAATTTCAAAATCGCAGATTCTGATTCTCCGGTTTCCAGCATTCTTTCGGGTTGTGTCTCGCAAAGCCTGCCGGACTCGCAAAGAAAAAAGTACAACATAATCATTTGAACATTTCTAAAAAGAGGGAGGGCTTCAGTCATTGCAACTGAAACCCTCCCTCTTGATATACCCTGAAAAGTGTTGGTACAACAACTCTTCTCAGATTTAAACCTATAATTGTTTGTTCAGCGCGTCCAGAACATTCATTACTTCGCGGACATGGCCTTCACTTTCTTTCATCATGGCTGCTTCTTTGTCGTTCAGCTGAAGCTCGAAAATCTTCTCGATACCATTTTTGCCAAGTACAACCGGTACACCAAGGTAACAATTGTCGATTCCGTATTCCCCTTTCAACTGAATGCAAACAGGGAAAATTCTGCGCTGGTCCTTAATAATAGCTTCAACCATTTGAGCTGCAGCTGCACCCGGAGCATACCAGGCTGAAGTACCCATCAGTTTTACCAATTCGCCGCCACCTACTTTGGTGCGCTGTACGATGGCATCCAGTCTTTCTTCAGAAACCAGTTCCGTAACCGGGATTCCTCCGACTGTGGTATAGCGTGTCAACGGAACCATGGTATCACCGTGGCCTCCCAATAACATGGCAGTAATTTCTTTCTGTGAAATATTCAGTTCATCCGACAGGAAAGCGCGGTAACGGGCAGTATCCAGAATACCCGCCATGCCCAAAACCCTCTCGCGGGGAAATCCTGAGGTGACGTGAGCCTGGTAAGTCATTACATCAAGCGGATTGGATACAATCACCAAAATGGTATTGGGTGAATATTTGACGATATTTTCGGTTACCGACTTAACGATGCCGGCATTGACCTGAATCAGGTCATCACGGCTCATTCCCGGCTTACGGGGAAGACCGGAGGTGATCACAACAACATCTGAATTGGCTGTCATTGAGTAATCATTGGTGACACCGATCGTCTTCGTATCGTAACTATTGATGGGGGCTTTTTGCCAGATATCCAGTGCTTTTCCTTCCGCGATTCCTTCTTTGATGTCCAGAAGAATCACTTCATTTACCACTTCGCGGGATGCCAGTACATCTGCACAGGTGGCTCCTACGTTTCCTGCTCCTACAACTGTAACTTTCATAGTCAATAATTTACTGTATAAAATTGTCTGCAAAAATAGTTTAGAAATTCAATACTTAATTTCTTTTTTTCAAGATTAACAAAAATTTAATCAGGGGATCGTTTCAAGGACAATTGACAACTTTAAATTGGCAATTGACAAGTGTGTATTTGACTCATGGTTGAAATATCAATGACAACGTACAATGTATTCGATTCTTCAATCCGCTTGGAAAGAAACGGTTAATAGGTTGCGGCAAAAGGCGCAACCAATATGTTTAATTTTGTTCGATCAAACCCTTTTCCCCAATTGCAGCATTTCTTATTCAATCAACCTTTTAATGTCTTTTATCAATTTGTCTGCCAAATCGTTAGCGCAAACAGCAGTATTACTTTCGGCATAGATCCGGATGATAGGTTCTGTATTGGATTGACGTAAATGTACCCATTCTTTGTCAAAATCAATCCGGATACCATCTGCCTCATTTATTTTTTCGCTGGAGTACAAGGATTTTACCTTCATCAGGATGGCTTCAAGATGGATGCTCCCGTTCAGTTCAATTTTTTTCTTTGACATAAAATAGGACGGATATTTTGCGCGGAGTTCTGAACATTTCATTCCGCTTTTTGCCAGATGTGACAGGAACAAACCGATCCCGACGAGGGCATCCCGACCATAGTGGCTTTCCGGATAGATCACCCCGCCATTGCCTTCACCCCCGATTACGGCAGATGATTCCTTCATCGTTCGGGTTACATTGACCTCACCGACAGCCGACGGAGTGTATTTTACCCCATATTTATCGGACAAGTCCAGCAAAGCCCTGGAAGAAGAAAGATTGGAGACCGTATTCCCCGGAGTGTTGGCCAGCACATAATCGGCCACCGCCACCAGGGTATACTCTTCGTTGAACATCGCACCATCCTCGCTGACAATGGCCAGACGGTCCACATCCGGATCGACGACGAAACCAACATCGACGCCATGTTTAACGATCTGGGCAGCTGTGTCCACCAAATTCTCCGGAAGAGGTTCGGGTGGATGGGCGAACTTCCCGGTAGGTTCGCAGTTAATCTCTAAAACTTTGGCAACACCCAGCGCATTCAGCAATCGCGGCACCACCAATCCACCCACCGAATTGACTGAATCGATGGCCACATAAAAATTCGCTTTCCGAATGGCTTCCACATCCACGAGTTTTAACTCCAGCACTTTTTGGATGTGATAATCTGTATAATCTGCATAAATAATGGTCCCCAGGTCATCCACTTCGGCAAAATCAAAATCGCCTGCAGATGCCAAAGAAAGTATTTTCTTACCCTCCGCATCATTGAGAAATTCCCCTTCCCGGTTGAGTAACTTCAGTGCATTCCATTGTCCCGGATTGTGACTGGCAGTCAGGATGATTCCCCCATCCGCTTTTTCTGCCACCACAGCGAGTTCAGTGGTTGGTGTGGTAGCGAGGCCGATGTCTGTTACATCAGCTCCCATTCCGAGCAAAGTACCCGTCACAAGCCGGTTGACCATATCGCCAGATGTACGGGCATCACGACCCACCACCAGTTTCAGTTTCTGTCCGGAAGGCGAACTCGCGCGGGCCCACAATGCATAGGCAGCAGTAAACCTGATCAGATCGACAGGGGTCAATCCTTCCCCTGGAATACCCCCGATCGTTCCCCTGATTCCGGAGATAGATTTTATCAATGTCATCCTGTAATTTTTGAGTACGGTTAAAGGTACAAAATTGTTAAAATATCCTTGTTTTTCAAAGGGTAGACCCTTATTGCGCAAGATCACTGCATTATATCCGTTTTTTTTGCGAAATTTGCAGCGGATTAGTACAATTAGTTGAATACCATGAAACGAGAAAGAGGACAGGAGCGCGATTCAAAGCGTACCGTCGGAAAACGTAGTCCGGGGAGCAGACCCCGAATCAGAAAAGAAGAGACGTCCGGAACGACCGGACGATCCAAAAGGGTGATCAGAACGGGGACCGCCTACCCGGAAGAAGTGGTCAAAGCCAGAAAAAAGATGGAAATCCCTACTTTGACAGCACCGGGAAAACGGATCGGAAAATCAAAACCCGAAGCTTCTAAAGAAGAAAGTGCACGGCCAAAAAGGGTTTTCAAAGAGCGGACTTCTGATATTTTTCGCCGTAATGTGATCAACAAACCCGTTCAAAAACGTTTTGAAGAAACCGAAACAGACAGTTTCCTTACCACCAAAGGAAAAGTTCTACGTGGAAAATTAGGAAAAAGGAATGTGATTGATTCCCTCGACAGGGAAAAGAGAAATACGGGTGCCAAAAAACCAAGAAACGACGGATCGATCAGGCTGAATCGTTTTATTGCCAATTCAGGAATGTGTTCGCGCCGCGAGGCTGACACCTACATTGCCACAGGTTGCGTGACCGTCAACGGAGAAATAGTCTCAGAAATGGGACACCAGGTGAAGACCGGAGATTCGGTCAGCTTCAATGGTAAACTTCTCTCCATTGAAAAGAAGATTTATGTATTGCTCAACAAGCCCAAAGGATTTGTGACTACCGTTGAAGATCCCCATGCGGATAAAACCGTGATGGACCTGGTTAAGCATGCCTGTTTCGAACGCATTTACCCGGTAGGCAGACTGGATAAAAGCACCACCGGACTTTTGTTGTTTACCAACGATGGCGATCTCACCAAAAGATTGACCCATCCGAAATACAACAGAAAAAAGATCTACCATGTCCATTTGGATCAGAAAGTTACCAAATCACACCTTGATGAGATTATCAATGGTGTGACGCTCGAAGATGGATTTGTGGCTGCCGATTCGGTCAGTTATGCCGATGAGGAAGACAAGAAGCAAGTCGGTATAGAGATCCACTCTGGTAAAAATAAAATCGTTCGCCGCATATTCGAACATCTTGGATACAAGGTTGTCAAATTAGACAGGGTCTACTTTTGTGGCCTGACCAAGAAAAACCTGCCCCGGGGCAAATGGCGCTTCCTGACCCAAGACGAGGTCAATATGCTCAAAATGAGCTCCAACTAGCTTTTTCTCATATTTTTGTAACGTTTTTCTCCTTTGGGAGACTAATCAAATAGCGTGAAAGAGGATTTTTTGCGAAATATCACCCAAAATCAGGGGATTATCCACAAGGTCACCAGAATATACTGTGACAATGAGGATGATCGAAAAGATCTTTTTCAGGAGATTCTCATTCAGTTGTGGAAATCCTATGACAAATTCAGGGAAGAATCAAAATTCTCGACCTGGATGTACAGGGTGGCCATTAATACAGCGATCACCAATTTTAAAAAGGACGCAAAAAACAGAAAAAAAACAGAGATAGGTAAAGATCTGTATCTTTTAGCGGATGAACCTTACGATGATGAAAAAGAGGAGCATTTGAATTTGCTCCACAAAGCAATTAACCAACTCACAGGAATAGAAAAATCAATCACTTTACTCTATCTTGAAGATAAACCATATGAGGAGATTTCCGAAATTACAGGCATCTCGCAGAATTATGTAAGGGTAAAGATGAACCGGATCAAAAAGAAACTGGAATCCTTCGTTAAAAGCATTGATCACAATTAGATGGAATTAAACGAATTTAAAAAGGCCTGGCAGAAGTCAACATCCGATAAGGTTCTGGATAAAGAACTGGATGCTTCAAAAATCAATGAAATACTCCATCGCAGGAGTAAAGGCATTTTATCACGGCTCGACAGAAGTGTCAGGTTCGGGATTTGGTTCCTCATTTTCTTCTTTTTACTTACGCTTGCGGATCAGTTGCTGCCTGCAGAACTTATTTTCCCTGACAGCTGGAGTGCCTCGCTGGAGGTTGTTCCCAAGTGGATCAGTGTACTCGAATGGATTGTGAATTTCAGCCTGATGCTTTCCATTCTCATGTTTGTGATCAGGTACCGCAGGTTGCAATTACAGACCCTGGCCAATCAGAATTTAAAAGGAACCCTTGAAAAGGTACTCAAACTGCTGGACACCTTTAAAAAGGAGTTTTACATGGCTGTACTGATACTGATTTCGGGTATCGGACTTGGTTTTCTTTCCGGTGCACACCAGGGTTTTGAAGCGATCAAAATGAGCCAGACACCTTCCACGCTGTCGGTAGTCATCGTCGTAGCGGCAATGATCATCTTGCTTGGTTTGTTAATTGGATCAATATTCTATATCTTTCACAAGGGTTTTAATCTATTATTCGGTAAATACCGCGACCAATTAATCCAGTCCTTAAATGAGCTCCAGGAGATCGAAGAATAAGCCGCTTCTTTTTTTTCTTTCTCTGCTATTACTAATCCTATCCGGCTTGAACGGGCAGTCTCAGACTACAATGATCCAGGGTCGCGTGGTCAGCGAATCAGACCAGTCTCCGCTTCCGTTTGTCCATCTCCGCTTTGACTTTGGAAATACCGGTACCGTCAGCAACATCGATGGAAATTTCACAATACCAGATACAGTAAAAAAGATACAGCTAAGTTACATTGGCTTTAAACCTCTTACCCTGCCCGTGAGGAAATCAGGAAACGGCATTTGGTATGTCAGCCTGATACCTGACAACAAATTACTAAGTACCATAGAGGTTTACCCCGGTAAAGATCCCGCCTACAAAATCATGCTGTCCGTTCTGGATCATTCGGCCGAGAATAATCCGGACAACCTGAACAGCTACCAATGTATGGCCTATCATAAATTCTGGCTTTCGGCGGATGTCCTTGCCAATGAAAAAATAAGCGGATTGAAGAAAATTTCTGCCAGGGAGCTCGAAAGACTGCAACAGAAATTTGAAGCCAATCACATGCTTTTAATCGAAACCACCAGTAAAAAAAAGTTTCTTCAGCCAAACCACCAAAATGAAGAAATTCTTTCATCCAGGGTTTCCGGACTCAAAAAAGACGCGTTCTTCTTATTGGCTACTCAACTTCAGAGTTTCTCCATTTACAGAGAGAACTTCACCATGCTCAGCAAAAATTACCTCTCTCCTGTCAGCAAATCTGCCCTTAAAAACTACGCGTTTGTGCTGGAGGATACGTTGCAGATTAATGGTCAGGATACGGTCTACCTGATCAGGTTCCATCCTGCCAAAGACAGGAACTTCGACGGGCTAAAAGGTTTTCTGCACATCAACACCCATGGCTATGCAGTTCAGAGTGTGATCGCAGAGCCCGCCAGCATGGAGAAAAAGGATGTGTACGCTTCCATCCAGCAAAATTACGAACTGCTCGAATCGGGTCACTGGTTTCCCAAAGCATTGAACGCAGCGATCAATTTCAAAATGACAACAGCGCTTCCCGTTGATTCTGTGAATAAAAAAAGGGCTCCCATCGAACTCTCCGTCACCGCCAACAGCCGGACGTATCTTTACCAGAGCGAAGTGAATCTTCCGCTCGAACCAAAATCATTCCCTAAATACGGGGTCACGGTTTCAGCCGAGAGCAAAGACTCTCTCATGGAACCCAACGGATTCCGTTACATTCCATTAACACCCAAAGACTCTGCCACCTACCAATATCTCGACAGCCTGGGGCAAAAAGCACATTTAAATCAGAAGATGAAACTTGTACAAGCCCTTTCGCTCGGAACTTTCCCGATAGGACCTGTCAGCATCAACTTCATGTACCTTTTTGGCTACAATATCAACGAAGGTTACAAAATCGGACTCGGACTTGAAACCAACAGAACATTTTCAAAATACTATGCCCTCGGAACCTATTTCACCTATGGAACCAAGGATGGGGCATTCAGACACGGAGAGTGGATCCGAATTTATCCGACAGGATATCCGGACATCAAAATCGAATTAAACCACAAAAACATTAAAAAAGAATATGGTGTGGAGGAGATGCTCACCGATTTCGACATTTTCGAACATGAATATTTCAGGTCCCTCCTGATCAAAAACATGTACCAAACCAATAATTACACGGTCAGCGCAGAAATGCGGCCCATTGAACCCCTGAATCTGAAAATATTTATGGATCAGGCCACAAATTACAGGCTTTCCTATGGCAATTTCACGGTTCCTGAATGGAACCCTTTTCAACTTTCAAGGGCAGGTTTTGAAGTCAGGTATTCACCCGGCATCACCTTTTTGAACGATCCGGATGAACTGATTCAGAGTTCAGCTCCAAGATCAGATTATTACTTCTCGGTGATTCAGGGACTAAAAATGTTTAAAAGCGAATATCAGTATACGAAAATTGATGCCAAGGCCAAGTTTAAAATCAGGTTGTCGGCCATGGGAACCACCTCATTCATGATCCGGGGAGGGAAAATTTTCAACGATGTTCCCATCACTGACTGGTTTCACGGTTACGGTAGTTATTCGGGTGATTTCACCCTGCTGGCACCCTATTCTTTTGCCACCATGCGGTTGAATGAATTCTCTGCCGATCAGTACGCAGCCCTCCATATTCGTCACAATTTCGGAAGCGGATTTATCCCTTCCTGGTATTTTATCCGACCTGAACTGGCACTGGCTCAGAACATAGGGATTGGCTCCCTGAAGCCGCAATATACAAGGGAATCGGGTGCGGCAGATTTCAGAAAGGGATATTTTGAGACAGGCATTGAACTAAACAGGATTATCAATTCCAACTTTGTGGGATTTGGATTCGGCACTTACTACAGGTACGGACCTTACCACATCAACGTGGCTGCACAGAATTTCGCCTATAAGTTTACGATCAATTTCAAATTTACCGGAAGATAGCTATTGGCATTTAGCTATTTGCTGTTGGCTAATGTCTGTTGGCTAATGTCTGTTTGGTGGCATTTCGTATTCATTCGAAGAGCAAAATTTTGGAGTTGCACTCACTCCCTCTCCAAGTCCCCAAGTCATCCCCTCTTTTTTACTACTCGTACCGCAGCGCCTCAATCGGATCAAGTTTGGCCGCCTTTACCGCAGGAATAACTCCTGAGGCAAAACTCACAATCAAACACAAAGTGACACCGCCGATGATCCATTCCCACGGAATGATGAAGGCACTTCCTATCACCAGCGAGATAAGGTTCCCTGCAAGAATACCAAGGACAATTCCCAGCATGCCGCCCATCTGACCGATGATGATCGACTCAATCAGGAATTGCTGCCGGATCGTTCCGGAGTTGGCACCAATGGCTTTGCGGATGCCAATTTCGCGGGTACGCTCTGCCACTGTAACCAGTAAAATATTCATCAGACCTATAGCCGCTCCGAGCAAAGTGATCAAACCGATGATGGTGGCAGCCATGGTGACGTACTTGATGTTATCCAGCAAAATATTGACCAGGTTGTCACTTTTCTCGACGATAAAATCACTGTCGTCAGAAATATTGAGCTTGCGGATATTCCTGAATACAGCTTCGGCTTCACCTGTGGCAGCATCCATCAACAGGGCAGAATTGGGGTGGACACTGATTCTGAAATTCATGTTCGGCCGGGCAAAATATTGCCTGACATTGGTAAATGGTAAAAATACCATCCGGTCGCCGGTCTCTCCAAATCCACTCCCTTTCGATTTCAGGATTCCAATCACGAGGTATTTACCGCTGCCAATAGAGAGCAGTTTCCCGATAGGATTCGAATCCTTGGGAAAAAGTTTGGGCACCATCTCTGCACCAATCAGGGCCACATTTGTTCCGTCGTAAGCTTCCTGCATCGAGAAATTCCGACCGTTGTCCAAATCATAGCCTGCAGTTTGCAGGTAATTTTCATCAATCCCCCTCACAATGACATTGGGATTGGTTTTTTTCGATTCATATTTTACGGTCGCCGTGCTGGTTGCCATCACCGATATGGAAACCGTCGCAGGGAAATGAAATTGTTCGCGGAAGTCCTTTGCCTGAAAATAACTGATGTAACTGTAATTTTTGGACCTGTACCGCTGATTCCCAATCTGAATTCTCAATCCACGACTCTGGATGGAGAAAGTATTGGCTCCGAGTCTGGTAAAGTCTGCTGTAATGGCATTTTTAATCGAATCGATGGCCGTGAGTATTCCCACCAGCGCAGATATTCCAACCGCAATGATGAGGATTGTGAGGACAGAACGAAGCAGATTGCTGCGAATCGATTGAAAAGCAATGCTTATATTTTCGACCACCAGAGGTTTTAGAAACATATTACCAATTAAAAATTACAGATTAAAAATTACAGATTTTGGTCCATTTTGAATGGATAAAGGTAACAAGGAATCCATGATGTTGCAATACCAAATTATCATGAAGCACAGATAATCAAAAATCTGTATAAAAATCGATTGTCAATATCCAAATTCAGGTTGTCAGATGAAATTATTCAGATAAAATAGCCAATTTTGCAAAATCAAAACTGCCATTGGCAGGGATTGTAAGTTTAACTGTGTGGGAGAACTGAACGTTGGTTCATCCGTTCATTTGTAATTTTTAATTTTTAATTGATAGATTATGGCATACGATATTGAAATGATCAAAAAAGTCTATTCTGAGTTTCCTCAGAAAACGGAGAATCTGAGAAAATTATTGGGAAGACCGCTGACGCTGACAGAAAAGATACTGTACGCCCATCTTTCAGATGAGCTTCCCACAGTACCATTTGGACGCGGAGTCTCTTATGTGAATTTCAATCCTGATCGTGTGGCCATGCAAGATGCAACAGCCCAGATGGCACTGCTTCAATTTATGCAGGCGGGCAAAGATGAAGCTGCCGTTCCTTCGACGGTTCATTGCGACCACCTGATCCTTGCCAAAGAAGGTGCCGGACAGGATCTGATCAATGCAGAAAATGTGAACAAGGAGGTTTATCACTTCCTCGCAACCGTTTCCAAAAGATACGGCATTGGTTTCTGGAAACCGGGTGCTGGAATCATCTACCAGGTTGTACTTGAGAATTATGCATTCCCGGGTGGTATGATGGTGGGCACAGATTCGCATACCGTCAACGCTGGCGGACTGGGTATGGTTGCCATCGGTGTTGGTGGTGCAGACGCCGTTGATGTGATGACCGGAATCCCATGGGAACTGAAATTTCCAAAACTGATAGGAATCAAACTCACCGGCAAACTGAAAGGCTGGAGTTCCCCGAAAGATGTCATCCTCAAGGTAGCCGGACTTCTCACCGTGAAAGGTGGAACAGGAGCCATTGTCGAGTATTTCGGAGAAGGAGCCTCCACCATCTCATGTACCGGAAAAGGAACCATTTGCAACATGGGTGCAGAGATTGGTGCAACCACCTCGATTTTTGGCTACGACGAAAATATGGCCAAATACCTGAGAGCAACCAGCAGGGCTGATATTGCCGGAATGGCGGACCAGATTGCTGCTCATCTCAACGGAGATCAGGAAGTGTACCTGAATCCTGAAAAATATTTTGACCAGGTGGTCGAGATCAATCTCTCCGAACTGGAACCTCATATCAATGGTCCATTTACACCTGACCTTGCCACTCCTCTCTCCCAATTTAAAAAGGTGGCCAAAGAGAAGAACTGGCCGCTCGTGATGCAGGTCGGACTCATTGGTTCATGTACCAATTCATCCTATGAAGACATGAGCCGTGCAGCCTCTGTTGCGCTTCAGGCCAATGCGAAAAACCTGAAAGTAAAGGCCAAATACACGGTGACACCCGGTTCCGAACTGGTCAGATATACGGTCGACCGTGATCAGTTTCTGAAAGCCTTTGAATCGATTGGCGGAATCGTTTTGGCCAATGCCTGCGGACCATGTATCGGACAGTGGGCACGTGAGAATGCCGATTCGCTGCCTGAAAATTCGATTATGACCTCCTTCAACCGCAATTTTGCCAAACGAACGGATGGCAACCCAAAAACGCACGGTTTTGTCGCATCTCCCGAAATCGTTACCGCTTTCGCGATTGCTGGCACACTTGATTTTGATCCGGTCAACGATTTCCTCGTCAACGAAAATGGTGAAATGGTGAAACTGGATGAGCCACACGGTGATGATCTTCCTTTGAAAGGTTTTGAAGTGGAAGATGCAGGATTGATCCCTCCTTCCAAAGACTTCAGGCATCTGGAAGTAACTGTGGATCCGGCATCCGACAGGCTTCAGCTTCTAGAGCCATTTCAGCCCTGGGACGGACAGGAAATGACCGGTCTCTCCTTGTTGATCAAGGCCAGGGGAAAATGTACCACCGATCACATTTCAATGGCAGGTCCGTGGTTGAAATACAGGGGACACCTGGACAATATCTCCAACAACATGCTGATTGGTGCCATGAATGATTTCAACGGCAGTACCAATTCTGTCCTCAATCAATTGACAGGTGCATACGGAACTGTTCCGGATACTGCAAGGCATTATAAGAAATCAGGTATTGGATCGGTAGTCGTCGGAGATGAAAATTACGGCGAAGGATCATCCCGCGAACACGCAGCCATGGAACCACGCTTTCTGGGAGTGAAAGCCGTACTGACACGTTCTTTCGCCAGGATTCACGAAACGAATCTCAAAAAGCAGGGAATGCTCGCACTTACTTTTGCCAATCCGGAAGACTATCATCTGATCGCAGAAGAAGATCGCATAGATATCCTTGGCCTTCAAAGTTTTTCTCCCGGAACGCCATTGAAATTGGTTCTGCACCACAAAGATGGCACTTCGCATGAAATTCTGGCAAAGCACACTTACAACGACCAGCAAATCAAATGGTTTCAGTGCGGCTCTTGTCTTAATTACATCAAAATCGGACACTGAGATCAATCAAATAAAGACAATGGCCGGGAAATTTTCCCGGCCATTGTCTCTATTTGACATTTTGTTAAATAACTGACTGAAAGGCCCTCCGATAATAAAATTTGGAAATTAACATTTTTTAATACATTTACAGAACAACTTTCTCCATTGCTCGATAAATTTGACCAACGTTATGAGCGAATTTTAAATCTGGTTATCCCCTAAAAATGATCAACTATGAAGCAAAGTTCAACTTCTTATGATAGGATGACAACTAAAAACAGGTCTGATTTTCAAATGAGAAACTTACAAAACGACACAGATTTACTTCTGGAAGAGAACACTGAAATGATGAGTGTTCTGAATGACTTGAGTGAACTGGAAGATTTGACGGAACTGTACGGAAGCAAGGACGACATCATCTGATTTGCTGATTGACAGGTTACCTCTCATAAGTCAGATGATAAAATCTGATAACGTTCAACTCTTCGTCCGTATTTGAACATTTTGCAGTTCCGGTCCGGTCGTCCAATTACTGGAAAATCCCCTTGAATACACCCCCCATCCAAACACTGATTATATTGCTCGGACCTACCGGTATCGGGAAAACAGCCTTGAGTGAAGTGATTGCAGACCATTTTCAGACTGAAATAATTTCATGCGATTCAAGGCAGCTTTTCAGTGAGATGTCGATTGGGACTGCAGTGCCTGATGATCAGCTCCTGAAAAGAATACCCCATCATTTTATCCGGTCTCACTCCATTTTTGACAGCTACAATGCCGCCAGGTTTGAGACAGATGTGATTGACCTCCTCCAGACTCTTTTTGCAAAAAATCCGGTGATTTTGATGACAGGCGGGTCAATGCTTTACATTGATGCCGTATGCAAAGGGATTGACGATCTGCCCGACATTGACCCCGAACTTAGATCCACCATCAGCGAACGACATAAAAATTTCGGGATCGACCACATGCGGGCAGAACTGAAATTACTCGATCCGGTTTACTACCGCGAAGTTGATCTTCAGAATCCGGTTCGGATCCTCCACGCACTGGAGATCTGCTACACGACCGGCAGAACTTTCTCATCGCAGCGAACAAAAACAGTAAAAGAGCGGAATTTCAGGATCCTCAAAATAGGACTCAATCGCGACAGGTCTGAACTGTACGACAGGATTAACCAAAGGGTGGATGAGATGATGCAAAACGGGCTTGAACAGGAGGCCAGAAAATTATATCCTTTCAAACATTTAAACACCCTGAACACGGTGGGCTACCGCGAATTATTTGAATATTTTGACGGGGATTGCACACTAGCGCAGGCGGTGGAAAAAATCAAGGCCAACACGAGGAAATACGCCCGGAAACAACTTACCTGGTTTAGAAAAGACACTGAAATCAACTGGTTTCATCCTGACCAGGAGCAAGAAATTATTCAGTTTATTTCAAATTAAAAATAGGCTTCGTCATGCGATTAGACATAAAAAAAGCCGGTCACCCGGCATTTTTCTAAATATCCTCGTCATCGTCGTCGTCTTCGAGTGGCTCATCTGCGATATCTTCCACATCGTCCTCCTCGTCGCCGCCTTCGAATCCCTGAAGTGCAAAATCATCCCTTAAGACACCATCATCACCGAAATCTTCGTCGTTCTCAATTATGTCATAAGCCTCGGCCAAAGTCATTCTAACCAGGTAGTAAAAATCTTCCGTTTCGTAAGGCAAAGCTGACACAACTTTTCCTTTGGCATCGATGTAGGTAATCAGACTGCCTGCAAACCCCTGGGGATAGTTCAGCTTAATTTGTCCCTGAATATCAAGAGGGAGCTTGTCGTAATCCTTTACTAAACGTGGTTTGTTGCTTGAAGCCATAGGTAAATATATTTTATTCTATTAATATTCAGTCAGATACAAATATCGTGATGTTTGATCGTTAAGGTTAGAAAAGTGATGCAAAATAGTAATTCATTAAATTCAAACAATATTTTCACGGAAAATTATTTATTTTTTAATAGAAAGTTGATAAAAGTAAGAATTCATGTCATTTTTTTCCGAAAAAAGAGATAAATATTTTGCTTTTCTGCCTTCTCCTCGCAAAATTCGCACATTCGCACGTTGCTTTCATCTGAATGATCTGCCAAATAACCGAATCAATTTACACCGAAACAATGATATTTGTCTTTAGGCTATAAATGCCTAAATTTGCACCCATAAAAAAATCGAAGCGAATGAACATCTCTTATAAATGGCTGAAAGATTACGTTGACACATCCCTCTCACCCGAGGAAATTGCCGCTACCTTAACACAACTGGGTTTGGAGACCGGAAGTGTGGAGGAGGTTGAATCTGTCAAAGGAGGATTGAAAGGCTTAGTTGTTGGCGAAGTCCTTACATGTCAAGCACATCCGGGATCTGATCACCTCAGCATGACCACAGTCGGACTGGGCAACGGAGAGGTTGTTCCGATCGTTTGCGGCGCTCCGAATGTAGCAGCAGGTCAGAAAGTGATTGTGGCTACCGTTGGTACAACCCTTTACAAAGGAGATGAGTCGTTTGCCATTCAGAAATCAAAAATACGCGGGGAAGTCTCAGCCGGAATGATTTGCGCTGAGGATGAGATCGGTCTGGGAAATGACCACAACGGTATAATGATTCTCGACCCGGCGGCAGTACCCGGAACACCGGCATCCGCCTATTTCAACATTGAAAGTGATTATTGTCTGGAAGTCGACCTTACTCCCAACAGGATCGACAGTGCTTCCCACATCGGAGTTGCCAGAGATCTGGCGGCTTTTTTGCGCCAGACACAGGAAATCACCTATACCCGACCTTCCGTCGAGGCCTTCAAAATCGGAAAAAACACCCATCCGGTAGATGTTTCCATTGAAAATCCGGAAGCCTGTGCAAGATATTCCGGGGTATCCATCTCCGGTATTACGGTCAGGGATTCTCCTGACTGGCTGAAAAACCGACTGAGGGTCATCGGACTGAAACCAATCAACAATGTAGTCGACATCACCAATTATATCCTTTTTGAAACCGGCCAGCCCCTGCATGCGTTTGATCTTGCAGCTGTCAAAGGGAAAAAGGTAATTGTAAAAACACTGCCGGCAGGAACAAAATTCCGTACCCTGGATGAGGTGGAACGCCAGCTCGACGAAAAAGACCTGATCATCTGCAACGAATCCGAAGGGATGTGTATCGGAGGTGTTTTCGGTGGAATTGATTCCGGCATCAGGAACGAAACGACAGACATGTTCCTTGAAAGCGCCTGGTTTAATCCGGTCTATATCCGCAAAACTGCCAGACGCCATGGCCTGAATACGGACGCTTCCTTCCGTTTTGAGCGCGGGGTTGACCCCAATGGCACCATTTACGCACTCAAACGGGCTGCCCTCCTGATCTGCGAATTGGCTGGCGGAGTCGTTGCTTCCGATATCGTTGATGTAGTAGCAGACCCGTCGGTTCTTGAAGCATTTGCAGTATCCGTGAGCCATAAAAACATTACAAGGCTCATTGGCAAAGAGATCCCCAAAGAACAAATCAGGAAAATTCTCGGCTCACTGGAGATCCAAATTATCACAGAGACTGAGACCACGCTTGAACTCTCAGTACCACCCTATCGCGTGGATGTACGAAGGGAAGCCGACGTGATTGAGGAACTTCTGCGAATTTATGGTTACAACAATGTAGAACCCGGCACTGCTGTAAAATCGACCCTTCAGCATGCCGGTCATCCCGACAAGCAGAAATTGCAAAATCTGGTTTCCGAAATACTGACAGCCCATGGATTCAACGAAATCATGTGCAATTCACTCACCAAATCAACCTATTACGAAACACTTGATTCATTCAGGGAGGCTAATTGTGTCAAACTTTACAACCCGCTTAGTTCAGATCTGAATGTCATGCGTCAGACTTTGCTCTTCGGCGGACTTGAAACCATTTTAAGGAATACCAATTTCAGAAATTCTGACTTGAAACTGTATGAATTTGGAAACGTTTACTTCTTTGACGGTTCAAAAACCTACTCAAATCCGGTCAAAAATTACAGGGAAGAGGAACACATTGGCTTGTGGCTGACAGGAAATAAGGAAAATGAAAACTGGGTGGCCAAATCACAGCCTACCACTTTCTACACCTTAAAAAGTTATCTGGAGAAGATATTATCCAGGCTGGGTATTCCACAGGAAAATTGTCAGATGGAAACCCTTGTGTCTGAAATCTATTCAGAAGGAATCGTCTATTCATTCAACAATCAGAAGATTGCACAACTGGGCATTATCAATAAAAATATTCTGAAACAGCTCGACCTTCAGGCAGAAGTATATTATGCAGATATTCACTGGACAGTGCTTCTGAATGCGATAAAAAAATTGAAAACGGCCTACAAACCGCTCCCCAAATTCCCGGAGGTAAAAAGAGATCTGGCATTACTGGTCGATCGGGAGGTCACCTTCAGCGCCATTAAATTATGGGCACAACGTACCGAAAAGGAGTTACTGCAATCCGTTTCCATTTTCGACGTTTACGAAGGCCAGCACCTGCCGGAAGGGAAGAAATCGTATGCGGTCAGTTTCCTGTTAAGGGATGATTCCAAAACCCTGAACGACAAGCAGATTGAAAAAACAATGGAGAAATTGATCAATGCCTTTAAAAGAGAGCTTGGAGCTCAAATCAGATAAAAATGAACATTCAAATCAATCCTGTTACCACAGAACCTGAAATAAGCATCGTTTCCGGTCTCGCAAAAATCATCTGGAACGATCATTATGTTTCCATTATCGGCGAGGATCAGGTCAATTATATGCTGAACAAATACCAGACTCCAAAGGCAATCACCTCGCAGATTAATACTGAAAGTTATGAATATTTTCTGATCAGAGCGGAAGGGAAGCCTGTTGGATATATTGGAATCATTCACAGGCACAGCGAGTTATTCCTAAGTAAATTTTACATCCTTGGCAATGAGCGCGGCAAAGGCATCGGTCATGAAGGGCTTAATTTTTTAATTGCCAGATGCAAGGCCTACGGCTCTGATTTCATCACACTGACAGTCAATAAAAACAATTTTGACTCCATCCTTGCTTA
>SESG01000980.1_pt1 | contig 32546 bp, 31 predicted proteins | sample 3171421 | NCBI WGS metagenome assembly SESG01 (sample SAMN10866946, study PRJNA518727) | freshwater metagenome | biome: subpolar coniferous forest; feature: holomictic lake; material: water; isolation source: holomictic Lake 227, 6 m and 8 m depth | place: Canada: near Kenora, Ontario | collected...
CGCCTGTGACTTCGTAACCTGATTTGCCAGATAAAACGTGCGAAAGCGTACTTTTTCCCGCCCCGTTTGGTCCCATGATGGCGTGAATTTCGCCAGCGTTGACCTCGAGGTTTAAGCCTTTGAGGATTTCTTTTGTTCCAACGTTGACGGTTAAGTCTTTGATTTTGAGCATTTGTGTTCCGAATAGTTTATATAAATTTTATGAAGTTATTAAAATGTGGATATATGAGAAAAAATCAAATAAATCGACGACGTTATAATGGCATTAAATGTTGCCGTCATCCCAAAAACTCTAAATTTTAAATCTTCAATATCTTGACTAACACCCCAAGCGTGTGAAAATCGTCCAATCAACAAAGAAATACAAAGGAAATGAATTAACAAAGCAGGTGCGCCAGTTGATTCCGTCATATAAATCAAAATTAAAGCAAGTGGCACATACTCAGCAAAATTAGAATGCACTCGAATTGCACGAAGTAATTGTTGATTTTCACCATCACCTAATGCAATTTTAAATTTACGGCGTAACCGCAACGTTAATATACTTAGTGTTACAAATCCTAATCCTAAAAGTGCAGCATAAAACGGTGTAATTAACATATTTTTTAACCTACCGAACCTTCCAAACTCAAGCCCAACAACGCTTGTGCTTCAACGGCAAATTCCATGGGCAATTCTTTGAAAACTTGCTTACAAAAACCATTCACAATCATCGACACCGCGTCTTCCGCAGACAAGCCGCGTTGTTGACAGAAAAATAATTGGTCTTCGCTGATTTTTGAAGTGGTGGCTTCGTGTTCGATTTGCGCCGATGAATTACGCACTTCAACATACGGAAACGTGTGTGCGCCGCATTTGTCGCCGACCAATAACGAATCACATTGCGTGTAATTGCGAGCGTTTTCGGCTTTGCTGGAAATTTTCACCAAGCCGCGATAAGTGTTTTGCGCTTTGCCAGCCGAAATACCTTTTGAAATGATAGTGCTTTTGGTGTTTTTGCCGACGTGAATCATCTTCGTACCCGTGTCGGCTTGTTGCAAATTGTTGGTAACGGCGACCGAATAAAATTCACCGACCGAATTATCGCCTTTCAAAATGCAACTTGGATATTTCCAAGTAATCGCTGAACCCGTTTCCACTTGCGTCCAAGACACTTTTGAATTATCGCCCTTGCAATACGCGCGTTTGGTGACGAAATTATAAATGCCGCCTTTGCCGTCTTTGTCGCCGGGATACCAGTTTTGCACGGTCGAGTATTTTATTTGCGCGTCTTTTAAAATCACTAATTCTACAACCGCCGCGTGGAGTTGGTTTTCGTCACGTTGCGGCGCACTGCACCCTTCGAGATATGAAACATAACTGCCTTCGTCAGCAATAATTAACGTGCGTTCAAATTGTCCCGTGTTGCTGGCGTTAATCCGAAAATATGTCGAAAGTTCCATTGGGCAACGCACGCCTTTTGGAATGTAGACAAACGAGCCGTCCGTAAAAACAGCGGAATTTAATGCGGCAAAAAAGTTGTCGCCAACTGAAACAACGGAACTTAAATACGCTTTAACAAGTTCAGGATGTTCGCGAATCGCTTCCGAAATAGGGCAAAAAATTACACCCACATCGTGCAATTTTCCTTTGAAGGTCGTCGCCACAGAAACGCTGTCAAAAACGGCATCGACCGCAATTCCGGCTAATTGTTCTTGTTCCGCTAGTGGAATGCCTAATTTTTTGTAGGCTTCCAAAATTTCGGGATCAATTTCGTCCAAACTTGTTGGCGCGTTGGCTTTGGATTTTGGCGCGGAATAATAGCTAATCGCTTGATAATCAATCGGTTCGATTTTCAATTGCGCCCAATCGGGTGACGGCATCGTTTGCCAATGACGAAAGGCTTTTAAACGATATTCCAACATGAATTCGGGTTCGTTTTTCACTTTCGATAATTGAGCAATCACGTCTTCGTTTAGTCCCGCTGCAAACGTGTCAGCTTCAATTTCGGTGACAAAACCTTGTTTATATTCTTGATTTAAAAGGCTGTTAATTTCGTCGTTATTTGCAGACATGGATTTTATTTCTCGGAAAGTGGATTCGATTTGGGTCACATTTTAGAGTGATTTAATTCTTGAGTAAAGAAGTTGGTTTTTAGGAATGCTCAGATTCAACAATTTCGACGCGCGGCGTGATACCGCAAACGAGTGTGTAGGGAATGGTATTTGAACAAATGGCGATTTCTTCGACGGGTAAATTTTCGCCCCACAACGTCACCGAATCACCCGCTTTGGCGGTGGAAGTTAATCCCAAATCAACGGTAATCATATCCATTGAAACGCGCCCAACCAGCGGCACTCGTTCGCCGTTGACCAAAACGGGCGTGCCATTTTGGGCGTAACGCGGATAACCGTCACCGTAACCAATCGCGACTACGCCTAATTTTGTGTCGTGCGAACTTGTCCATGTGTCGCCATAACCCACCGTTTCACCCGCAGCCACATCACGCACCGCAATCAACCGTGAATGCAAACTCATCAAGGGTTGCAAACCTACAAATTCGCCAGTCGAATCGGCAAAAGGCGAAATGCCAAACAACATCACGCCCGCGCGAACCCAATCCGTGAGCGAATCTTTCCACGCTAAAATCCCCGCCGAATTTGCCATACTTTTTTCGCCGTCGTAATTCGCCGTCCATTGATTGAACAATGCAATTTGTTGCGCCGTTTTCGAGTCATTTTTATCGTCAGCATTGGCAAAATGCGTCATGAAATTAAACGGTTTTTTAACAACTTCACACGCGCTTAATTGCTTGTAAACGTCTGAAATTTCGTGTGCTTTGAAACCTAAACGGTTCATGCCTGTGTCGAGTTTTACCCAAACGCCCAGCCGCTTTGCGTTCGATGTGTTTTTTAAAATTTCCAACTGATGCGGGGAATGGAGCGAGGCTTCTAAATCGTAATGCAGTAAATCGTGTAATTCGTCGTGTTCGGTAAAACCTTCCAACACCACAATGCGTTGTTGCAAACCAGCTTTTCGTAATCGTACGCCTTCTTGAACTCGCGCCACCGCAAAACCATCTACCAAACCGTCCAAAGCGTGCGCGATTCGCAATAAACCGTGTCCGTAAGCATTGGCTTTAATGACCGCCATAATTTTAGAATTGGGCGCAGCCAAACGCACTTGCTGCACGTTATGAGCCAGCGCGTTGATGTTGATAACGGCGTAAGCGGTGCGAATCATGAAATTATTTCAATGCGTCGGTGACGTGCGGTTCAATCAATTGATACAACAACTGGTGCATTCTGGGACTGGCAGCAATGACATTTCCCGATTCTAAATAACCATCGTTAAATGAAAAATCCGTTGCTACGCCGCCAGCTTCTTTGACCAACAAAATTCCTGCCGCCATGTCCCATTCTTTCAAGCCAATTTCCCAAAAACCATCCAAACGACCAGCGGCTAAATACGCCAAATCCAATGCTGCTGAACCCGCCCGCCGAATGCCCGCCGAATCAATCGTCACAGCGCGGAACATTTCCAAATACGCATCCAAATGTTGCGGTTCTTTGAACGGAAAACCCGTGCCGATTAACGCGCCTGTCATAGTTGTTGAAGCGGTTGTGCGAATGCGACGATTGTTTAACATCGCGCCGCCGCCCCGTTTTGCGGTGAATAATTCGTCGCGCAACGGATCATAAACCACGCCGACTTCTAAACGTCCTTTCACTTTCAACGCAATGGAAACGGCGTATTGCGGGAAACCATGAATGAAATTTGTGGTGCCGTCGAGCGGATCGATAATCCACTGATATTCATTGCCTTCGTGTTCGCCACTTTCTTCAGCGAGAATGCTGTGTTCGGGATAAGCGGCTTTGAGGATGGAAATAATTTCGCGTTCGGCGAGGCGATCCACTTCGGTGGCAAAATCATTTTTGCCTTTACGTTCGACTTCTAAATGAGCGGCTTTATCGACCGAACGAAGAATAATGTCACCGGCACTACGCGCTGCACGAACAGCGATATTAAGCATGGGTTGTTGCATAGAATTTACGTTTTTAAATGAGCGGATTATAAAATCATAGAATAACAAATCTTTTGCTAAACTTAGTGCTTTTTTAACCAAATGGACATTTGCTTTGCTCTCTCACATTAAAATTGTATTAGTTGAAACCTCGCATCCTGGAAATATCGGGGCGGTAGCGCGGGCAATGAAAAACATGACCATGACGAATTTGTGTTTGGTTTCGCCCAAGTTTTTTCCTCATGCCGATGCCACAGCGCGAGCAGCGGGCGCAGACGATATTTTAGCGAAAGCGCAACTTTTTGAAACCTTGGAAGAAGCGATTGCCGATTGCACGTTGGTCATTGGCGCAAGCGCACGCAGTCGCACCATTAGTTTGTCAGAAGTTACGCCGCGTGAATGCGCCGAAAAAGTCATTAACGAATCCGCGCATGAAAAAATAGCGATTGTGTTTGGGCGTGAAAATTCGGGTTTGAAAAACGAAGAATTGGATTTATGCCGCTATTTATTACACATTCCGTGCAACGAAAATTACAGTTCGCTCAATATCGCAGCGGCGGTGCAAGTCGTGTGTTACGAATTATTTATTGCCGCACAAAATGGCGACGTGGCGCGTAAAGCCGTGGGCGACGAAAACGAGCAAGAATTGGCGACCAATCATCAAATGGAATTATTTTATAACCACCTCGCCGAAGCCTTGAGCGACATCGGTTTTATGCACCCCGAAAAAGAAGAATCGTTGATGCGGCGGTTGCGTCGGCTGTATAACCGCGCCGAATTACGCAGCAAAGAAGTCGATATTTTGCGCGGCATTTTGCGATTGTCACAAGGTCATAAAGGCGCGTTGAAACGTGACTAAAATTTTACAAAGCCCACTTTTACAACGTTACGAGGAACACGTCGCGAATCATGTGATTGATTTCGATGCCGCGCAGTGGAAAACGTTACAAGCATTTCAAACGCTGCTCGATGAATTGCACGCTGACGATGGTAAATCCGCGCCGGTCAAATTTTGGCAACGAAAAACGATGGCGAAAACGATTCAAGGATTGTATTTATTTGGTGATGTCGGACGTGGCAAATCGATGTTGATGGCGTGGTTTTATGAAGCGTGCGAATTGCCGAAAAAACGGCGCGTGCATTTTCACGTTTTCATGCAGGAAGTCCATTTGTTTATTCACCAAAATCCTAATCAAAATGCGCTGACTTTGTTGGCAAAAAAAGTGCGGAAAACCACGCAATTACTGTGTTTAGATGAATTTTTTATTAACGATATTGCCGACGTGATGTTGCTCAGTCGTTTGTTTGACGGGCTGTTTTCGCACGCGGTTATTGTGGTGATTACGTCAAATTATCATCCTGATAAACTCTATCCGAATGGCTTGCAACGCGCGTCATTGTTGCCGTTTATTGATTTATTGCATGCCAAAACAACGTTAATTGAATTGTGTGGCGAACTCGATTACCGTTTGACGCAATCTGCTGATTCGGCAACCCGTTATTTTTTTCCGTTAAATTCACAAACCGAAAACGCCATTTCACAATGCAACACGAAAGCCGTATTTTCGTTCGCGGCATTATGCGGTGAACCGAAAGGCGCACGCGATTATTTAACCTTGGCAGCGCAATACGATTCGCTCGTTTTAACGCACATTCCACAATTCACGCCCGAAAAAAATAATGAAGCACGGCGATTTATCACTTTGATTGACGTACTGTACGACTATAAAGTAACGTTAATTTGCAGCGCGGAAGTTGCGATTGACGACCTTTATTGCAAAGGTAAAAACAAATACGATTTTGAGCGCACGCGGTCGCGCCTCATCGAAATGCAATCCACTCAGTATTCCTCTCACATTTAACCTAAGGTTCCACCATGAAATCATTAAAAATCACGGCTGTATTTTTATTATTTGCCGTCGCGCCACTTGTTCACGCTGAAAATTGGGGTGACGTGTTGAAATCGGTCAGCAAAGAAGGCAGTCAAACGTTAGAAAACAGCGCGGACGCTGTCAATCAAGCGCAACAATTACTCGAAAGTGGCAAAACATTCAAAGCCGGTGAATTGACAAATTTATTGGTGCAGCGCATTGGCGTAACACCAGAACAAGCCACAGGTGGCGCGGGTGCGTTGTTACAAATTGCTAAAACGCGCATGAATCCAGAAGCCTTTGCGAAATTATCAGAACAAGTTCCCGACGTTTCACAACTGATTTCTGCTGTTCCTGCACTGCAAAAAGGCGGTTCAGGTTTAGGCGGATTAGCAGGAAAATTAGCGGGTTTATCGGGTGATTCATCCATCGGAACGGCGTTGACAGCGGTGTCACTTTTTCAACAACTCGGCATGAAACCCGAAACCATGCAACGCTTCGTTCCGGTCGTTATCGAATATGTGAAAGGTAATACCGGCACAGCGATTGCCGAAGGTTTAGGTGTTGCATTATCAGCACCAAACAAGTGATTATAAAGGCAATCAACACTATCCGAAGTGTAATGCGTGTGTGATAATGAACGTAGTAAACCTCGCTTTTCAATGCACCATCTAAGGACAATAAAATGGACGAAAATAAGAAAAAAGCCCTCGCCGCCGCGTTAATGCAAATCGAAAAACAATTCGGCAAAGGTTCAGTGATGCGAATGGGGGATGTGGACACGGCAAAAGATATTGAAGTCGTGTCAACAGGTTCGTTGAGTTTGGATATTGCCTTAGGTGTAGGCGGTTTGCCACGCGGTCGAATTGTTGAAATTTACGGTCCTGAATCATCGGGCAAAACCACGTTGACGCTACAAGTGATTGCCGAAATGCAGAAATTAGGCGGCACGGCGGCGTTTGTGGATGCCGAACACGCTTTAGATATTAACTACGCGGGTAAATTGGGCGTGAATATCGCGGATTTGTTGATGTCGCAACCCGACACGGGCGAACAAGCGTTAGAAATTGTCGATATGTTAGTGCGTTCAAATGCGGTGGATATTGTGGTGGTGGATTCGGTTGCCGCGTTAACGCCACGCGCTGAAATTGAAGGCGATATGGGCGATTCGCACATGGGTTTGCAAGCGCGTTTGATGTCGCAAGCCTTACGCAAATTGACCGCCAACATTCAACGCTCCAATACGTTGGTGATTTTCATCAATCAAATTCGCATGAAAATTGGTGTGATGTTTGGGTCGCCTGAAACCACCACGGGCGGGAATGCGTTGAAATTTTATGCGTCGGTGCGGTTGGATATTCGCCGTATCGGTGCGGTGAAAAAAGGTGACGATATTATCGGCAACGAAACCCGCGTCAAAGTCGTAAAAAACAAAGTCGCGCCGCCGTTTAAACAAGCTGAATTTGAAATTTTGTACGGCGAAGGCATTTCATTTGTCGGTGAATTGGTGGATTTGGGCGTAAATTACGGTTTCGTACAAAAAGCAGGTTCGTGGTACAGCTACGGCACGGAGAAAATCGGGCAAGGAAAAGACAATGCTAAACTTTTCTTCAAAGAAAATCCCGCGAAAGCCAAAGAACTTGAAACCAAAATCCGTGATGAAGCCTTCAAAAAACCGTTGCTTGCCGTTAAAGAATTTGAACCGACCGAAGACGAAACGGACGTTGGCGCACCGCTGTAAAAATCCGCTGTGAATTCCATTGCTCATGACATCAAAAACCAGTGTTTGCGGCTATTGACTCGTCGTGAGCATTCGCAAAAAGAATTACTCACTAAATTGATGCAAAAAGGCTTTGAACGCGCCGACATTCAACCCGTTATCGACGAATTGGCACAACAAAATTGGCAAAGTGACGACCGTTTTGCCGAATGTTACGCGCGGTATCGATTACAAAAAGGATTCGGCGCGGTCGCCATTCGCTACGAACTAAGTCAAAAAGGCATAGATGTTGCTGTCAATACATTAAATGACGCGATGTTGACCGTCGCAGACGATTGGTTGGATTTATTGACGCACGTTTATAGCAAAAAATACGGCGAAATCGCCCCAATTACCCATCACGAATGGTCAAAACGCAGTCGATTTTTATTACAACGCGGTTTTTCGAGTTCGCAAATTACGCAATTCGCCAAATTGTACGTTTTACTCATTCCTACAAAATTTTAATCACAAACACACAAAATCATCATGAAAACTATGACTAGCGCAGAAGTACGCTCTGCTTTTTTAGACTTTTTTAAACAACACGGACATTCTGTTGAGGCTTCCAGTTCGTTAATTCCGAGCAACGACCCGACGTTACTTTTTGTGAATGCGGGCATGGTGCAATTTAAAGATTTGTTTTTAGGGCGTGAACAACGCGAATTTACACGCGCGGCAACCAGTCAACGCTGTGTTCGTGCGGGTGGCAAACATAACGATTTAGAAAACGTCGGTTACACGGCGCGGCATCATACGTTTTTTGAAATGCTCGGCAATTTTAGTTTTGGCGATTATTTCAAAAAAGAAGCGATTCATTTTGCCTGGGAATTTTTGGTTAACGTACTGGAAATCCCCAAAGAAAAATTGTGGGTCACGGTTTTTGACGAAGACGACGAAGCGGCAAACATTTGGATTAACGAAATCGGTGTTTCGCCTGAGCGTTTGTCACGCATTGGCGCGAAAGATAATTTTTGGTCGATGGGCGATACGGGACCTTGCGGGCCTTGCAGCGAAATTTTTTATGATCACGGCGACGACATTTTCGGCAGTCCTCCAGGCACGCCCGACGAAGACGGCGACCGTTATATTGAAATCTGGAATTTGGTGTTTATGCAATATGACCGCGCCGCCGATGGCACGTTGACACCGTTGCCCAAACCGTCGGTCGATACGGGCATGGGTTTAGAGCGAATTTCCGCCGTGATGCAACACGTTCACAATAATTACGACATTGATTTGTTTCAAAATTTGCTCAAAGCCGCCGCGACTTTGGCGAACATGACGGACTTAACGAACAGTTCGTTGCGCGTGATTGCGGATCACATTCGCTCGTGTGCGTTTATGATTGTCGATGGCGTGATGCCGTCAAACGAAGGGCGCGGTTATGTGTTGCGGCGCATTATTCGTCGCGCGATTCGTCACGGTTATCGGTTGGGCGTGAGCGACATTTTCTTTTACAAATTGGTCGCGCCACTCGCCCAAGAAATGGGCGATGCGTTCCCCGAATTACGCGCCGCGCAAGTCCAAGTTGAAACCATTTTAGAACGTGAAGAAAAACGTTTTGCCGAAACACTGGGGCAGGGCATGAAAATTTTGGAAGCGTGTGTTGCCAAAATGGAAGGCACTGTTATTGAAGGCGAAACGGCTTTCCAACTTTATGATACTTACGGTTTCCCTGTGGATTTAACGGCGGATTTTGCGCGTGAACATAATTTAACGGTGGATTACGCAGGTTTTGAAACCGCAATGGAAGCGCAACGTGATAGAGCGCGTTCTGCCAGCCATTTCGGCACCGATTCACACAAAAATATCGAACTCGATTCACAAACGGATTTTACCGGTTATGAAAATTTATATGATGCGGCGCAAGTCGTGGCGTTATTCAAAGGCGGCGAAGCAGTTGAACTCTTAAACGCTGGCGACGAAGGCGTAATCGTTTTAGACAAAACACCGTTTTATGCCGAATCAGGCGGTCAAATTGGCGATTGCGGAACCATTAGCGCGGATGGTGCGACCTTTGATGTTGCCGACACGCAAAAACAAGCAGGCAGTTTATTTTTACATCAAGGCAAAGTCAGTTCGGGCGCATTGAAAGTCGGGCAAAACGTCATTGCCGCTGTCGAGTTGGCGAAACGCAAAGCCACCGAATTAAACCATTCGGCAACGCATTTATTACACGCTGCGTTGCGTCAAACATTGGGTGAACACGTCGCGCAAAAAGGTTCGCTGGTGAATACCGAACGATTACGTTTCGACTTTTCACATTTTGAACCGTTGACCGCTGACGAAATTTCGACCATCGAACGTTTGGTGAATGAACAAATCCGTTTGAATAATGCCGTTTCAGCGCAAGTTATGGCGAAAGATGATGCCGTCAAAGCGGGCGCGATGGCGTTATTCGGCGAAAAATACGGTGCAGAAGTGCGCGTGTTAAAAATCGGCGAATTCTCAACCGAATTATGCGGCGGCACACACGTTGCGCGGGCTGGCGATATTGGTTGTTTCAAAATTATCAGCGAAAACGGCGTGGCGGCTGGCGTGCGACGCATTGAAGCGGTCACAGGCGCAAATTGTTTAGCGTGGTTCGCACAACGTGAAAGCGCGTTGGTGCAAATCGCCGATTTGGTCAAAGGCACGCCCGATAAAGCCGTCGAAAAAGTCGAACAACTCGTTGAACGCGCTCGTAGTTTGGAAAAACAATTAGAGCGTTTGAATTCAAAATTGGCGAGTGCAACAGGCGACGAATTGATGGCGAAAGCGGTCGAAATCAACGGCGTGAAAGTGTTGGCGACGATTGTTGAAAATGTCGATGCCAAAATCTTGCGTGAAATCGTCGAGCAGTTGAAAAACAAATTACATAACGCGGTTGTCGTTTTGGCATCGGTGGAAGGCGAAAAAGTCAGCGTAGTTGCAGGTGTTTCAAAAGACCAAACGGCAAAAGTCAAAGCAGGCGAATTAGCGAATTTTGTTGCTGCAAAAATCGGTGGTAAAGGTGGCGGCAAACCTGATTTAGCACAAGCTGGCGGGAATAATCCTGCTGCGTTGGTGGGGGCTTTGGTTGAAGTTGGTGAATTAGTGTGTGGATTGTTGAGTGCCTAAAAGATAGGCAATTTATTTTTTTAACGGTAATTATTAGGAGGCTATATGTATCCACAAACTGTAAGTGCGATTCCAATGTTGTTGAAATTGGCAAACGTTTCAAAAGTCGCAACTGAAACAGTGCCAACAATTTTAAATACAATAACAGATAATAAAATTCGACTCGAAGGGGCGGCACTCCAGTCAATGGTCACACTGTTAAAAGCAGCCCCAGGTGCTGCTATTGCTATGAATAATGGTATTTCCACATCTGTACAAAAAGCACTCGGCAATAATGACCAGCTATCTTTGGATTATATAAATAAATTAGTTATTACATTTCAATCTGCTGGCGTATCAGATGTCCATTTACCAGAATTATTGAAACAAATGCTGAATAATGAACATGAAATACGCAAAGGGAGAGATAGCGGATTTTTTTCAGTAGCAAAGTGGGCTATGGTTTGTACGTCTGTCATTACATTAGCTGTAATTGGAAACAAAAAAAAATGAAATTATCCGCGAGATTGAGAGGTTGAATCGAATGTTACAAAGTTATGCTGCAATTTATAAACAAGGTCATTTGGAATGGCTTGACGATGCGCCGACACAAGAGAATGTGCAGGTGATTGTGACGTTTGTTCAGCCTTCTAAAAAAAGACCGCTAACTCAAGCGCAACAGATTTTACAACGCGCGTGGGGTTGTGTTGAAAAGCCCAGCACAATTGAAAGTATTGATGACGATATTGCTCAAATGCGTGGTGAATGGGATGAGCGTCAAAATGGTTTTTGATACGAATATCCTCATCTATTATTTAAATCGACAATTACCTGAATCCGTCAAAATGTACGTTGATCAAAGTATTTTATCGGGTGATGGCTTTATGTCGATTATTACCAAAATTGAAGTTTTAGGCTGGCAAGGTCACACAAACGAATCTTTGATTTCCGCTCGCGAACTTTTGTTATTGATTGAAGAAATAGAGCTGAATCAAGCCGTTGCTGAGTGTTGTATTCAATTACGCAACACTTATAAAATAAAACTACCCGATGCGATTATCGCGGCGACGGCATTAGTGCGAAAGCAAACGTTGATGACTCGAAATGAAGATGATTTTGTTAAAATTGTCGGCTTGGAAGTTTTTAATCCTTTTGCATTGATTCATTGAAAAATCATGAAATTACCCACGAGATTGATTTCTGCTTTTGAAGGAGAAAATGATGCAACAACAAATCGAATTTGAAGCCATGCCTTTTCAACATACGGTTCGTATTCCTGATTACATTCCAGACGGTGTTTCTGTGCGAGTGATTTTGTCTTTTGACGATGCCATAGCGAGTAAAATGCCGCGTGAAAATTGGAAAACATCAATTGAATCAATGATTGTAACGCACGGGCAAGAAATTTTAGACAGTGATTGGCTTGAGGCGAATTTGACCGATGACGAGGTAAAAAATGCCAGAAATTAGTCGATTTTTAGGAATTGTCATTCGGATGTATTTGCGTGACCATCCACCCGCACATTTTCACGCCGAATATGGCGAGTACGAAATCACGGTTGAAATTGAAACGGGCGTTGTGACGGGGAAGTTTCCAAGACGTGCGTTGATGGTTGTACTCGAATGGTATTTGTTGCACAAAGAAGAATTGTTGAATAACTGGCAATCTGCCATGAACAAGCAGCCTTTAGCAAAAATTAAACCTTTGGAGTGATTATGTTTATTCACGTTACCGCCGCAAAATATGTTGAAGATTACCGCGTACAACTTTCGTTTAACGATGGTTCAAACGGCGAAGTCGATTTATCGAATGAATTAGACGGTGAAGTTTTTGAACCGTTAAAAGATAAAGCATTTTTTCAATCGTTTGTCGTTGAAGGTCACACATTAAGCTGGAACAACGGGGCAGATTTTGCGCCCGAATTTTTAAAGAATTTGCTATGAAGTTAAAGAAAATTTTTATCACAGGATTATTTTTATCCTGTTTTTCACCAGTCATATTTGCTGAAGATGATGGTTTAACGAAACAATTTGCCGTTTGCATGGATAAATCAGGCGGCATAACCACTGAAGTTATTGATTGCATTGGCGCGGAAGTAAAATTGCAAGATGTGCGTTTGAATAAAGCCTACAAGGAACTAATGCCTACACTTTCAGCTGCGCGAAAAAAAGAATTACAAGAAGTTCAACGTTTATGGATAAAGTACAGGGACGCAAACAGCAGTTTTTATGCTGACCCTGACGGTGGTTCAATGGCGCGAATTAGCTCAAATGATAACTTTCTTTCTATGACAGCCGCTCGCGCTAAAGAGCTTGAACAGTTTAAAAACTTTTAAGTGCAACAAAGGAGAAAATAAATGAGTGCCTCCGCCTTAAACATTCATGAGTTTTATAACGCGCTAAAAAGTGCTGGATTTAACGAACAACAAGCCGAAGTGATTGCTAACATTCAAGGCAAAACAGCAACCGCTGCAGTTGAACAAGCGCGTCATGATTATGAACTCGATAACATCGCTACAAAACGCGATTTGCGCGAGTTGGAACTCAAGCTAGAAAACAGAATCAAAGATGTTGAACTAAAAATTGAGCAATCAAAATCTGAATTAGTGCGTTGGGTTATCGGCGCAGGATTTTTACAGGTCGCGTTAATTGCAGGCTTGATTTTGCGATTGGCGGACAAGGTTTAACATACCAAAAAATTTTATTATTACAACTAAGGAAAAACCATGAGCAACTTACCAAAATGTCCAAAATGCAGTTCAGAATTCACTTACGAAGACGGTGAAATGTTTATTTGTCCAGAATGTGGACACGAATGGGAAAAAAACGCCGCCGCTGAAACGGACGACGTGAAAGTAGTCAAAGATGCCAACGGTAATGTTTTAAATGATGGCGACATGATTACCGTGATTAAAGATTTAAAAATCAAAGGTTCATCCAACGTTGTCAAAGTCGGCACGAAAGTAAAAATCATTCGTTTGGTCGATGGCGACCACGATATTGATTGCCGCATCGAAGGCATTGGCGCGATGCAATTGAAATCAGAATTCGTCAAAAAAGTAGTGTAGAAAACATTTTAGATTAGAGAGTTCAAAAGAAATGGCACTTTATGTTTATAAATTCGGTGGCACGTCGGTGGGTTCAATCGAACGCATCAAAGCCGTCGCCGAACGTGTTAAAAAAGTCCGCGAGACAGGCGACGATTTAGTCGTGGTGCTTTCGGCAATGAGCGGCGAAACCAATCGTTTAATCGGTTTAGCGAAAGAAATGCAAGATGAACCGAATGAACGCGAACTCGATGCGATGGTTTCAACGGGCGAACAAATCACCGTGGCGTTGTTGAGTATGCGTTTAAATGAAATCGGTTGCCCCGCGTGTTCGTACACGGGAACGCAAGTTCGGATTTTAACGGACAGCAGTTTTACCAAGGCGCGAATCAAAGAAATCGACGACACGCGCATTCGGACAGATTTAGCCGAAGGCAAAGTGGTTGTGGTCGCGGGTTTTCAAGGCGTTGACGAAGGCGGCAATATCACAACGCTGGGTCGTGGCGGTTCAGATACAACCGCTGTGGCGTTAGCGGCGGCGTTGAAAGCCGATGAATGTCATATTTATACTGACGTGGATGGCGTTTATACGACTGACCCGCGCGTTGAACCGAAAGCGCGGCGTTTAGATAGAATTACGTTTGAAGAAATGCTCGAAATGGCGAGTTTGGGTTCAAAAATTTTGCAGATTCGTTCCGTCGAATTCGCGGGAAAATACAATGTTGCATTGCGCGTGTTGTCTTCGTTTGCAGAAGGTAACGGCACGTTAATTACTTATGAGGAATCACAAATGGAAAGTGCGTTAATTTCAGGTATTGCTTTTAATCGTGACGAAGCGAAATTAACCATTACGGGCGTGCCAGATTTGCCTGGCATTGCTTATAAAATTTTAGGACCGATTGCGGATGCGAATATCGAAGTCGATATGATCGTCCAAAATATCGCCGACGATGCGACAACGGATTTTACTTTTACGGTTCATCGCAACGATTTTCAACGCGCAAAAACGATTTTAGAAGCGATTTGCACCGACTTGGGAGCGCGTCATGTGACGGGCGATAACGATATTGTGAAAGTGTCGATTGTTGGCGTTGGAATGCGTTCACACGCCGGAATTGCTAGCACGATGTTTAAAACGTTAGCTGACGAAGGGATTAACATTCGGATGATTGCGACTTCTGAAATTAAAATTTCGGTTGTAGTAGATGAAAAATATTTAGAGTTAGCTGTTCGCGCTTTGCACAGTGCATTTGGTTTAGAACATGTATAAACGTGATTTGAGCTTTATTATTTTTCAAAATTTGTTATAATTTTCGAATCTTGATTGTTCTTCGCCGTATCAGACGGCGAAGAGTTCAAATTATTAAAGGGAGTTAGTTGTGCTTATCTTGACTCGTAGGGTAGGGGAAACGTTAATGATTGGTGACGAAGTAACCGTTACTGTTTTAGGCGTAAAAGGCAATCAAGTTCGCATAGGTGTAAACGCCCCGCAAGAGGTATCTGTACACAGAGAAGAAATATACGATAGAATCAAAAAAGAGCAATCTGATTCATCTAAAATCGAAGATTAGTAACACAAGTTCCGGAGAGTTGGCCGAGCGGCTGAAGGCGCTCCCCTGCTAAGGGAGTATGGGCTTTAACTCCCATCGAGGGTTCGAACCCCTCACTCTCCGCCATTAAATGCTTAAATACACAAATAAAAAAACACCCAATACCTCCGCAGTAAATACCAATTCAAATATGCCCACGTTTAATGAGCTGCCAATAAATATGCACCTAAACCAACCATCACTAAACCACTAATCAATTTAAGCCAACGTCCTTCTTTTTCCTGTAAACGTCGTTGACTCAGCGTTAAAATTCCAACACCTAAAATCACAAAATCATCAAACATATACGCCACGTTGTACAACAACAAATAGCCGTAATAACCCGCGTCGCTCAAGTGTTGCAGCGTCAAAATTCGTGTGTAAAGTGCTGGAAAGCCTGACGTACACATGAACTCAACCACCTGAACCAAAATCGCTAAAATCACCGTGCCGATAATCGCCCCCGTCATATTTTGAGCCGTGAGAATAGTGCGAAGTCGAGCATAAATGCCTGTTTTTGCCGCATTCGGAATCGACAACGATACGCCCCAACCAAAACGCCAAAAATCTTTGAGGTTAATCGCGCCGGCAACCAACGCAATCAGCGCAATCGCAATTTCAGAAATTCGTGATAAACCAATCCACAAAAAAAGATTTAGCCACGCCGTCATAAACGCAAAATAAGCAATGCCTTCAACCGCCACAAACGTTCCCGCAATCGCCAACATTCGCCAGCGATTACGCATTGGCGCAAGCAACGAAATCATCAAAATCAACACCCACATCGAACACGGATTAAAGCCATCGAGCAATCCCATCGTCACTGTGAACAGCGGCAAACCGATTTCGGTAAGCGTTATTTTCTGTCCCAAAAAATTCAATTCAAACGTTTCAGGAATGTTTGTCTGTGGTGCTTCGCACGATAAAGCCGTTTCAATTTCACAACTTCCCGCCTCATTTTGAGGTGTCGATTTTTGCGGCGATGCCAAAATACTGCGAATCAATTTCCCCGTCGTCGTTTCATCGGAATAACCAATAATCAATTGCCCGTTAATTTGCATGGCGGGGACACGAATCGCGCCTATTTTTTGCGATTGCGCGAGTAATTCCAACCGTTCCAACGCCGCCGAATCTTGAGTCACGTTATGAATAACAATTCGCAAATTCGGTTGTTCCAGTTGTAACACATTTAAAAATTCTTCCGCCGCCGCGCAGTGCGGACAATTCGAGCGCACAAACGCTTCTATATCAATCATTTCAGTTACTTGATTCGATTGTTTTATATCCGAATTCGCTCTGCCAACATTAAAAACAGAACTCATCATGAACAATATGACGAAAATGCAGCCTGTTATTGATTTATTCATAAATTTCTCCTAAAAAATTTAACATATTTTTCGTTGCCGTTGTAAACTCAAGACTCAAAATGCAAAGCAAAATGTCATACTTCTTTTTACTTAAATTATGAGGATTGTCCAATGCGAAATCAGCACACTCTTACCATCGATGGCAATCAAGCCGCCGCGACGGTCGCGCACAAACTCAGCGAAGTCATCGCTATTTATCCTATCACGCCTGCCACGCCAATGGGTGAATGGTCAGACGAATGGTCGTCACAAGGTCAAACCAATTTGTGGGGAACCGTTCCGCAAGTAATTGAAATGCAAAGTGAAGCGGGCGCGGCGGGAGCCATTCATGGCGCGTTGCAAGCAGGTTCTCTTGCTACGACATTCACCGCGTCTCAAGGTTTGTTATTGATGCTGCCGAATATGTACAAAATCGCTGGTGAATTAACGCCGACCGTTTTTCATATTGCCGCGCGTTCGTTGGCGTATCAGGGATTGTCGATTTTTGGCGATCACAGCGACGTGATGGCGGCGCGAATGACCGGATTTGCTATGTTGTGTTCCAATTCGCCGCAAGAAGTTTTGGATTTTGCGTTGATTGCTCATGCTGTCGCACTGGAAAGTCGCATTCCCATGTTGCATTTTTTTGATGGTTTTCGAACCTCGCACGAAGTCGCTAAAATTCACACATTTGATGACAACGTTTTTCGCGCCATGATTGACGAAGCGTGGATTATCGCGCATCGAAACCGTGCGTTAACGCCTGATAAACCTGTCATGCGTGGCACGGCACAAAATCCAGACGTGTATTTTCAAGGGCGTGAATCGGTCAATTCGCATTACGCCGCGATGCCTGCGATTGTGCAAAATGCGATGGATAAATTTGCTGCGTTGACCGGTCGCGCTTATCGTTTGTTTGAATATGTCGGTTCAGAAAACGCCGAGCGCGTGATTATTATCATGGGTTCAGGTGCAGAAGCTGTCACCGAAACGCTGGAGTATTTGAATCGACAAGGCGAATCAGTTGGCTTATTGAAAGTGCGTTTATATCGTCCGTTTGATGCCGAAAATTTGCTTGCCGCCTTGCCGAAAACGTGTCGCAAAATTGCTGTTTTAGACCGAACCAAAGAAGCGGGCGCAGACGGCGAACCGCTTTACAAAGACGTGTTAGCGGCGATTGCTCAAAATTATATCAGTGGCGCGTCGAAATTTTCAGAATTACCCAAAGTGGTCGGCGGACGTTACGGTTTGTCATCCAAAGAATTTACGTCGGGAATGATTAAAGCGATTTTCGACGAACTCAAACAGTCGCAACCCAAAAATAATTTCACCATCGGCATTCACGACGATGTCACGCACACCAGTTTGAATTGGGACGCAAGTTATCGAACGGACGCGCTGTTGGAAACTTTTCAGGCGATGTTTTACGGGCTGGGAAGTGACGGTACCGTTAGCGCGAATAAAAACACCATCAAAATTATCGGCGAAGAAACCGCTTTAAACGCACAAGGTTATTTCGTTTATGACTCGAAAAAGTCCGGCGCGATTACCGTTTCACATTTGCGCTTTGGCGTGAAACCCATTCATTCAACCTATTTGATCGCTGAAAACGACGCGAATTTTATCGGTTGCCATCAAACGATGTTCTTAGAACGTTACGATATGCTCGCCAATGCCGCAAAGGACGCGGTTTTTTTGCTGAATTCACCCGAATCAGTCGAACACGTTTGGGCTTCGTTATCCGATAAAATGCAGCAGCAAATGCTCGATAAAAACATTCGGTTTTATGTGATTGACGGTTACGCCGTCGCTGAAAAAACCGGCATGGGCAGACGCATTAACACGATTATGCAAACCTGTTTTTTTGCGATTTCGGGCGTGTTGCCAGAAAACGAAGCGATTGCCGCGATTAAGCACGCCGTTAAAAAAACATACGGTAAAAAAGGGTCGCGTATGGTCGAACTGAATATGAACGCGATTGATGAAACGCTGGCGAATTTGCACGCCATTCCGTTACAAACCAAGGTTTGTACGCCGTTTGAAATTAAATCTATTATTCCCGATTCTGCGCCTGATTTTGTGAAACGGGTCACGGGTGAAATTATTGCGGGTCGTGGCGATTCGTTGCCGGTTAGCGCGATGCCGATTGATGGCACGTTTCCAACAGGAACGGCGGCATTTGAAAAACGCAATTTAGCGTTAGAAATTCCCGTTTGGGAAACTGATTTGTGTACGCAATGCGGCAAATGCGTCATGGTTTGCCCGCATTCTGTGATTCGCAGCAAAATTTATTCAACCGACCTTTTAGAAAATTCGCCCGAAACCTTCAAACACGCGCCAATGTTAGGCAAAGATTTTCCCGATGGTTTGGAAATCAGTTATCAAGTTGCGCCCGAAGATTGCACCGGTTGTAATTTGTGCGTCGATATTTGTCCGATTCGCGATAAATCCAACGCCAGCCGCAAGGCTTTAAATATGCAGCCGCAACCGCCTTTGCGTGAAGCTGAACGCGAAAATTGGGATTTCTTTTTAACGATTCCTGAATATGACCGCCGTTTGTTGAAAACCAATACCATCAAAGGCGCGATGGTGTTACAACCGTTGTTTGAATTTTCCGGCGCGTGCGTTGGATGCGGCGAAACGCCTTACATTAAACTTGCGTCACAATTATTTGGCGACCGAATGGTGGTCGCTAATGCAACAGGTTGTTCGTCGATTTATGGCGGTAATTTACCGACCACGCCGTGGACGAAAAACGCCGAAGGACGTGGCGTAGCGTGGAGCAATTCGCTATTTGAAGACAACGCCGAATTCGGTTTAGGCATGCGCGTTGCTCTCGATAAACAACAGGAATACGCCAAAGAATTATTGGCTTCATTGCGTGAATCGTGCGGCGAAGAGTTCACCGATTCTATTTTGAACGCTGACCAATCCGACGAAGCGGGAATTTACGAACAGCGCGAGCGCGTCGAAAAACTCAAACAACAATTACCCACTTTGACCAATCCAGCCGCGCAAATATTGGCGCAAATCGCCGATAGTTTATGCAAAAAAAGCGTGTGGATTATTGGCGGTGACGGCTGGGCGTATGACATTGGTTACGGCGGTTTAGATCACGTTTTGGCAAGCGGGCGCAACGTCAACATTTTGGTTTTGGATACTGAAGTTTATTCCAACACCGGCGGACAAACATCGAAATCAACGCCATTAGGCGCGGTAGCAAAATTTTCAGCAGGCGGCAAAGCAACCGCCAAAAAAGATTTGGCATTATTAGCGATGGATTACGGCAATGTGTATGTCGCGCACGTCGCTTATGCAGGCAAAGATACGCAAACGCTCAATGCGTTTTTAGAGGCTGAAGCGCACGATGGTCCGTCGATTATTATTGCTTACGCACCTTGTATCGCGCACGGTGTGGATTTGTCGAATAATCATCGCCAACAAAATTTAGCGGTAAAAAGTGGGCATTGGAATTTGTTTCGGTTTGACCCCAGCAAAATTAAACAAGGTAAAAATCCGATGCACTTGGATTCCGCTGAACCATCGATTCCGTACCGCGATTTTGTGCAAACTGAAACTCGATTTAGCATGTTATGGCAAACGCATCCCGACGAGGCAGAACAATTTTTAGCGCAAGCGCAACAAGATGTGAAAAATCGCTACCATTTTTACAAACAATTAGCGGATTTGGAGTGGCGCGACACCACGAGCGTTTCTGCCCTGAAAATTCAACTCAAACAGGAGAACGGCAATGATTGATTTAACGACACATTATCTGGGTTTGAAATTAGCGAATCCGTTAGTGCCTTCCGCGTCGCCGTTGAGTAAAGACGTAGACAGTGCGCGGCGTTTGGAAGATGCCGGCGCGGCGGCGTTGGTGGTGTATTCGCTATTTGAAGAAAAAATCGAATCGGAATCGCAGCAAATGGAACGCTTTTTTTATCAGCAAGCGATTGGACACGGTGAAGCGGATTCGTTTCATCCCGTGTCGAATAACATTCAAACCTATCAAGAAAAATATCTGACGCATCTGCAAAAACTCAAATCGGCGTTATCGATTCCGGTGATTGCCAGTTTAAATGGCACGTCGTTAAACGGTTGGGTGGATTACGGTCAGCAATTAGAACAAGCGGGCGCGGATGCGTTAGAGTTGAATATCTATCATCTGGCGGCAAATGGCAAAGAAAGTAGCGACGCGGTCGAAAATCGTTATTTAGACATTTTGCGCGAATTGAAAGCCCACGTTAGCGTTCCGATTGCGATGAAAATTTCGTCACAGTTTAGTTCGCCGATTCATTTTGTTAAACGTTTGGAAGCGGCGGGCGCAAATGGCATCACTATTTTCAACCGTTTTTATCAGCCCGATATTGATTTGGACACCTTGCAAGTCGTGCCGAAATTAGAATTATCAACTGCGTCGGAAGCCTTATTACGCATTCGTTGGACGGCGTTATTGTACGGTCGGACAACGCTTTCGATTGGCGTGACTGGCGGTTTTCATGAAACGCCCGATATTGTGAAAGCCTTATTGGCGGGCGCAGATGTGGTGCAACTTTGCAGCGTTTTGTTAAAACAAGGCGTGGGACGCTTAACCGAAATTTTGACGGAATTGGAACACTGGCTAATCGCGCATGAGTATAAATCGATTGAACAGCTCAAAGGCAGTGTTAGCCAACAAAACGCCATTGATCCGAGTGCGTATGAACGCGCGAATTATGTGCAGGTTTTAGATAGTTATTCCAGTTCGACCGGCGTATTGCGGTGAGCGCGATTGAACTTATCGAAACGCACAGCAGTTTGATTTTTTAGATTTTTAGACGCTCGAAAAACGACGATTTTATTGCGAGGAAGCATTGCGCCTCAATCGTCGTTTTGCGTCGTAACTTAATTTGAGAGGTCTTAATTTATGCAAAGACTACTTATTTTTATTGCTTTGGGCTGTCCGATTTTATCTTGGGCAGAAAGCGGCGGTTCTGAATCGATGGATCGCCCAAATATGCGACCCTTACTTCAACCGCCCGCCGTCGAACAAAAACTCCCTGATTTCAAACTTCCCGCCGTCCCTGAAAATATCCCCCAACAAACCAGCAAACAACGCCACTTTGAAATAAGCCGAATTGAATTTGATGGCAATACGGTTTTGGATGAAAAAGCGTTGCGCGACTTGGTGCAACCTTTTGAACGACGCGATGTGACGCTTATGGAAGTAGAAGATTTGCGTTTGAAAATTACGCAACGTTATATCGACCAAGGTTATGTAAATTCGGGCGCGATTTTGAAGGCGGACGCTTTCAAAGACGGCGTTTTGCATTTCAAAATGTTGGAAGGACGTTTAGAAGAAATTCTAATTCACGGTCAAAACGGTTTGCGCGAAGGCTATATTGCCAATCGTTTGCGTGGCGATTCGGAACAACCGCTGAATTTACAAGCGTTACAAGACCGCTTTCAAATGCTCTTGACCGACCCGCTGATTGAACAAATGAACGGACGCATTTTGCCAGGCACGTCGGGGCAAAGTATTCTCGATGTCGATGTGACCCGCGCCCAACCTTATCAACTCAGTTTGCTGGGCAATAATCAACGTCCACCGTCGATTGGCGCAGAAGCCTTTGGCGTGAATGGTTGGGCGCGAAATCTCACGGGTTTGGGCGATTTATTGGATTTCACGTTTTATACCAGCGCGGGTTCAAATCGTTACACCGGCGGTTTTAACGTGCCGATTACTGACCAAGACACGCAAGTTTTTTTTCGTTTTGACGAAGGCGATTCGTCGGTTCAAGAGCAACCGATTCGCAAAATTAACGTCACCAGCCAAGTGCATAATTTAGAAGGTGGCATCAGTCATCCGTTAATTAACACGTCAAAACAACGTTTGAATTTCGGCACGTTGCTCGCCATTCGCGAAAATCAAACCTATTTAGACGGCAAACCGTTTTCATTTGTCGCCGGTGATTCAACCGGTCATACGCAAGCGACCGTTTGGCGTGCTTTTCAAGATTATGTGCAACGCTGGGAAAATCACGCGCTGTCGTTACGTTCGACGTTTAGCGTGGGTTTGAATACGCTTGGCGCAACGCCGAAAAAGAATAGCGATTTTTTTGCGTGGTTAGGTCAGGCGCAATATGCCTATCGGGTAAATGAAGACGGTTCGCAAGTAGTTTTGCGTGGCAACAGTCAATTAAGCAAAGATAAATTATTGCCGTTAGAGCGCATTGCAATTGGCGGCATGGGAACGGTGCGCGGCTATCGTGAAAATCAATTGGTGCGCGACGAAGGTTATAACGTGTCGGCAGAATACCGTTATCCGGTTTTGGCAGTCACAAACTTGAATGCGTTGGCGCATCTTTATCTGGTACCGTTTGTGGATTATGGCAGTGCGTGGAATCAAGGCGAAAAAACGCAAAATTTGTTTTCAGTTGGCGCGGGGTTTGAACTGGATTGGAAGCCCTTTCACAGCGAGTTTTATTACGGTTACGCTTTGAATCAACCGACACAAAATCAACAAGGTGATTTACAAGATGCAGGCATTCATTTTCGAGCGCGTTTGGACGTACTTTAACTTTTTGGAGCGTTTGAAATGAATAAATTTCATGTATTGATGATTGCCGGTGGTTTGTGGGCTAACGCGGTTCACAGCGCGAATTTTGATGAAACATATCAGCAAGGAAAAAGTCGTTTAGCACAAGAGCAATATGGTTTGGCGGTGCAAACGTTAAATGACGCGCAACAACTCGCATCCACGCCAGAAGAACAAGCGCAAGCCGCTGGAACGTTGGGCTTAACGTATTACCGAATGCAACGCTGGGAACAAGCAACCAAATTATTGCGTGACGCGATTGCGTTAAATGTTGGTGAACCTTTAGAACGCGCTCGGTGGTTAGGCACGCTCGCGGATTTGGAAGCAGACAAAGGCAAGTTTGAAATTGCCCGTCCACTTTATGAACAAGCCTTGGCGTTAGCTGAAAATGATGCCGAATTAGTCGCCGGTTTGCAATTGGGGCAAGTCGAAACGTTGCCATTAACGGAACAATTAGCCGCATTAAAAACGATTAAAAATAGTGTGGTCGCGCTTGAAAATCCTGAAACGCAATCTCGTTTGCTAATCAATTTAGGTGAACAAGCCCACAAAATTGGCGCGATAGAACTGGCGTTTAAAAGTTTTGAGCAAGCGCGTGACCTTGCCAAAAATCAACCGCGTTTAACAGCTGAAGCGGCGGGACAACTCGCGCAATTGTACGAAGAACAACATCGTTTCAATGAATCTCTCGTGTTAAATTCTCACGCGATTGATGCCGCAAAAGAAGTGGACGCGCACGATTTATTGTTGGAATTGGAATGGCGGCAAGGGCGTTTGCATCGTGTGTTACAACAATTACCCGACGCGACAACTGCGTATCAACACGCTGTCGAACATATTGAAGCGATTCGCCAAGATATTCCGGTCGAATATCACAACGGGCGTTCTTCGTTTCGAGAAATTTTAGAACCGGTTTATTTGGGATTGGCAGATTTATTGTTGCTGCAAGCCAGCCAAAGAAGCGGCGAAACTAAAAACGATTTGTTACGTCATGCCCGCGCCACCGTGGAATTGATTAAACAATCGGAATTGGAAGAATTTTTAGGCGGACGGTGTTCAGTTCATAGCAATAAAAATGCGTTATTGGAAGCGGTTGAACCGACCACGGCAATTATTTATCCGATTTTGTTGTCGGATAGATTGGAAATTCTGGTCAGCAGCGGCAATGAAATTCGCCAATATACGCAACCAATTCGCGCGGAGACGGTGCAAACGTTGGCGAAAAAACTCGCGCACAGTTTGCGAACCAGCAAATATGACGCTAAAAAGATTTCCAAACAACTTTATGAATTGTTGATTTTGCCGGTTGAACCGTGGTTGCACGAACAAAATATCAAAACGCTGGTGATGGTTCCAGATGGGGTTTTACGTTTGATTCCGCCCGCCGTTTTATATGACGGTGAACATTATTTGATTGAAAATTATGCGCTGGCGACTTCGCCAGGTTTGACGTTATTGGAATCTGCGCCGTTGCAACAACACGGAATTAAAGCGTTGTTAGTCGGAATGAGTGAACCAGGTTCGGTCATCGATAATTTGCCGCCTGCTTTTTTGCAATCGATGACGGGAAATCGCGGCGGAGAGAATCCTGACGACATGAGCGAAACAGAAATGAAAAGCCGTCAACTCGAATTGGAACGGATGATAAAAGAGCCTGTTTTTCGTCAGCAACTCAAAGAAAAATTAAGTTTGCCAGGCGTGGCGGTCGAAATTAAAAATCTGCAAAAAGAAGTTCCCAATACGACGCTCATGAATGAAGCCTTCACGGTGGAAGGTTTTAAACATCAAGCGGTTCAAGAACCTTATTCGGTGGTGCATATTGCTTCGCACGGGGTGTTTGGCAAAACGGCGGAGAGTAGTTTTGTGATGGCTTACGATGGTGTTATCAATATGGACGCGCTCGAACAGCTTTTAAAATCTGAAAAATTCGCCAAACAGCCGGTGGAATTATTGACATTGAGCGCGTGTCAAACGGCGGAAGGCGATGACCGTGCGCCGTTGGGATTAAGCGGGATTGCGTTAAAAGCCAAAGTGCGAAGCGTGTTAGGAACGTTATGGCCCGTTTCGGATGATGCCGCCTCGTTGTTGATGGCTGAATTTTACAAAGCTCTTTTACAACCTGGAACCAGCAAAGTTCAAGCCTTGCGACAAGCGCAAATCGTATTACTCAAACAAAAAGACCTTGAAAATCCATTTTATTGGTCGCCATTTATTTTGGCGGGGAGTTGGTTATGAACACGTTTAAATTTTTAGCGTTTGGTTTAGTAATATCTACACAATTTGCCTTCGCCGAAGGCATTGCCACTGACGGCACAATGGGCGCGGTTCAAACGTTAACGGGTGCAAATGTCACCATTCCCCAAACTCTTGGCACGACGGTGGGTAACAATTTGTTTCACAGTTTCACTGATTTCAATATCAACACCGGACAAACAGCGACTTTCACAGGCGGCGATAATCTACAAAATGTGATTTCTCGTGTCACAGGCGGCAACGTTTCCAACATCGACGGCGTTTTAAAATCTGACATCAAAAACGCCGATTTTTATTTCATCAATCCCAACGGCATTACGTTTGGCGCGAATTCTAGCGTCGATGTGCCAGCGGCATTTCATGTTAGCACTGCCGATAAAATGGATTTTGGTAAAAACGGCGGTGTGTTTTATGCCGATTTGAATAAAGGTAGCAAACTTAGTAGCGATGCACCTGCGGCGTTTGGTTTTTTAGGAACCTCGAAAGCGACTAATGGGTTGATTGATTTTGATGGTGCAAAATTAACCTTAAAAGAAGGGCAAACGTTGGATGTCGTGGCCGGAGAAATCACAGTTGAAAATGGTTCAAAGGCTGATATTTTAAGAGACGAAGTTCGTTTAATAGCGATGCAAGGGGAAGGTTCCGTAAGTTTAGAAAAAGCGACGAATGGCGTATTACCTCTTCCCGATTCAATTCCATCAAAGACTAACGCAGGCAACATCGCTGTCAATGACAGAAAAATTCTTACTGCTGGCGAAGGTGGACAGCGTATTGGTATATGGGGTGGAAATATGTCTGTAAAAAATACCTGGATAGCCGCCCGAAATGATGGTGTGACTAATGCCACGACAGGAAAAGACATTGAAATTCGTGCTAATTCTTTAGCCGCTTCAAAGGGTTCATCGATTTGGACAGACAACACGCCAAGCTCGTCAGGTAAAGCAGGAAATGTTTTGGTTACAACTACGAAATTAGTTGCTCTTTCTGATGCTAGTTCAATAGAAAGTGACAGTTATGGTGCGGGAGATGCGGGTTCAGTAAATATAAACGCAAATCAAGTCATGCTTAATTCTAAGGCTGAAATTGTGTCGCGTAGCGCACAAGCGGACACTAAAGGAAACGGTGGGAATGTATCCGTCAAAGCAGATGCCATAAACATGGATAACGATACTTCGATTTATTCAGCATCTTCAAGCGCAAGTAACGCGGGCGACGTAATGGTTAAAGCGAATGCGATAAATATGGACAATAACGCTTGGATTTATTCAGTGAATAAAGGCACTGGAAAAACGGGCGATGTCACGGTGGAATCCACGGGATTGTTGAATATATTTAATGAAGCCAGTATTAAAAATGCCTTTGGTAGTGGAAATGTAACGGTCAACGCGGGTGAAATAAACATGAATAATAAAGCACAAATTTCTTCACTTTATGCCGGTGATGTGACGGTCAACTCGACGGGGGCGTTAAACATTAGCAACGGTTCTGGAATTAACAATTTTACAGATATTGGCAATGTGACGGTGACAGCGGCTTCTATAAATTTAGATGGTAAAGGAATTGATTATTTGACGGGGATTTATAGCAAGAGTGTTAAAGGTGGAAGCGTTACGGTGAAATCTAAAAGTTCATTGGATATTATCAATGGCGCGATGATTTCAACGATGCCCAATACAGGTGATGCCGGAGAAGTAACGGTCAGTGTGAATTCTTTAAAAATAGATGCAGAAAATAATACAAAAGGTTATACGGGCATTTACTCTTCCGTTATGACAGCAGGAAAAACAGGAAACATAGTGGTGAAAGCCGACAACGCTATGGATATTTTGAATGGTGGCGTTATTTTTAACAGTTCTTTTAGCGAGGGCGATTCCGGAAGTATCACCGTTAAAGCGACTAATTTAAAAATTGAAGGTTCCGATAATGTTAATAATGAATTCACTGGTATTTACTCAGAAACACTTTCTAGCGGCAAAGGTGGAACCGTTAATGTCGAATCTACGGGCGATTTAACTATTCTTCACGGCGGCGTAATTGATACCTCAGCTCTCTTGGATAGCACGGGAAAAGCAGGTGATATTGCGGTTAAAGCCGATGTAGTGAAAATTGATGGTTGGCGACTTCGTTTAGGTTCTCCTGAACCATCGGGTATTTACTCAAAGGCTGAAATTTCTAGCGGCGGACAAACTGGCAACGTCAACGTCACTGCCAGTAACTCGGTTAATTTATCCAACTTAGGCAAAATCAGCATCGAAAACGGAGGTACTCTCGCTGATGCTAGCAAAATCGCCCCTGGCACTATTACTGTGGATGCGCCAAATATCAATATGACAACGAAAAGCCAAATCACCAGCAATTCCACAGGCAATATCGCAGCAGGAAATATCGCGGTGAACTTTGCCAATCGCTTAAATATGAATTCATCGTCTATCAACACCACGGCAAACACAGGTGATGGTGGCAGTATTAAAGTTAATGGTGGCGAATTGATTTATCTAAAAGATTCTGGTTTCGCAACAACTGTGAACGGTGAAAATGGCAACGGTGGTGATATTTCTGCAAAAGCAGAAATGCTTGTGATGGACACAGGTTTAATTCAAGCCAATGCAAAAAGTGGCAACGGCGGCAACATCAATTTAGCGTTGAAAGCCCTTATTCCGAGTGAAAATATATTGGTGAGAGGCGGCAAATTCGTGAAATGGAACAGCTCACCTGAAACGATAAACGTGATTCAAGCGGCTTCTGACAAAGGCGTAAGCGGCACGATTACAAACACCGCGCCACAATTGAACTTGAGTGGCGTGTTGGCGAATGGCGGTTATTCAAATTTCGATAACACCCTCATCAGCCAAGATTATTGCGCCTTGGGTCAAGGCAGTTCACTGGCCCGAAAAGGCAAAGGCGGTTTGCCGTTGCGTGCGAAAGATTTACAGGTGAAATAGTTTGCAATCGATTGTTAAAAAATGGCTACATCATCCCATTTTCAGCTGCGTGTCGTTGGGATTATTTGCCGCAATACTCATTGCTGCCGTGCAATATGCCGGTATTTTGCAAGGTGCAGAACTGCGAACATTTGACCAACTTTTGCTAAAACGTCCAGCTGTTCAAATCGACAATCGTATTGTCATCATTGGCGAAACGGAACAGGATATTCGTCGTTTTAAATATCCGTTATCTGACAAAATTCTTGCCGAAGCGTTGCAAAAAATTGAGAACGCTGGCGCCCGAGTGATTGGCGTGGACAAATACCGCGATGTGCCAGTTGGCGTGGAAACAAAAGAACTCAAAAACGTGTTGCAAACATACGACAATATCGTTTGGATTTTTTTTACGGGGAATTCCAAACAAGAATTTATTCCTGCGCCAGAAATTTTAGCAAATAATCCAGAGCGAGTCGGTTTTAATGATTTAGTTGAAGATTCGGACGGTGTTTCACGTCGAGGTTTATTGTTTATGGGTATTGATGGTAATAATTATTACTCTTTTCCGTTATTGCTGACATTGCATTATTTAGCCGCTGAAAACATCTCCGCTCAAAGTGACGCACAAGGCAATTTAAGTTTGAACGGTGTGAGTTTGCCGCCAATAGATTCAAATTTTGGTGCTTATATAGCGGCTAATACGGGCGGTTATCAAATAATGCTCAATTATCCAGGGCTGTCGCAGTCGTTTAAATTTTTCACTTTGTCGGATTTGTTTGATGGCAAAATCTCCAGCGAGATGTTACGCGATAAAATTGTGCTAATCGGCGGAACGGCTCCAAGTCTTCAAGATTACCGATTATTACCCAATGAAATGAAACGCTTTGGCGTTGAATACCACGCCTATTTCGTGAGCCAACTACTCAACACGGCAATCAAACAAAACAAACCTTTACGCGCTTGGTCAAATTACAACGAATGCCTTTGGATGTTACTTTTGTGTTTAGTTGGTGCATTCACAGGTTTACACAGAGGGAGCCTACTACGTTTATTCATCTTGATAGTAGGTGAATTCGCCTTTTTATTCGTTTGGAATATCGTATTTTTAAATGAAGGTTGGTGGGCACCACTTATTGCACCGATGTTAGGTTGGGCGAGTTCACTGGCATTGAGCATTCTGTATTTTTCCAGTCAAGAACGCGCCGAACGCCGCCAGTTAATGCAATTATTCGCCAGTCACGTTTCGCCCGAAGTTGCGAAACGTTTATGGGACGCGAGGGAACAATTTTTTAGTGAAGGCGGTGTACGTCCTGATACATTGACCGCGACGGTACTTTTCACCGACATTACGAATTTCACTACGATTGCCGAAAAAATGGAACCGCTCATTTTAATGAAATGGTTGAATGAATACATGGGCGAAATGAGCAAAATCGTCACGAATCATAACGGCATGGTGAATAAATATATTGGCGATGCAATGATGGCAATTTTTGGTGTGCCTGTGAAACGCGAAACAGAAACAGAAATTGCTGCCGACGCGCAACATGCGGTGAAATGCGCCATTGAATTTAATCGACGTTTGTGTGAACTTAATCAAAAATGGCAACCACAAGGGCTTCCTGAAATTACTATGCGAGTCGGTATTTATACGGGGGCGTTAGTGGCAGGTAGTTTTGGTGGTGCAGTACGAATGGAGTACACTGTTATTGGCGACACAGTTAATGCTGCCTCACGTTTAGAAAGTTTCGACAAGACCGTTGCTCAATCTGATAGTCAGCACCCGTGCCGTATTTTAATTGGTGAAACTACTTATCGTTGTGTGAATTATCTTTACGAAACAAAAATTGTCGGGGAATACCAATTAAAGGGCAGGAACGAATACTCAAAAATTTATCAGATCATCACGTTACGATAAAAAATTTCAGCTAAATCTTTGGAGTCTCTTATGAACAAAAAATTTATCCTGCTCGTTATTTTCATTTCATCGTTGTCTTCGTTCGCCAGTGCAGAAGGACTATTAACGTATAAACCGCCCCAAATAAACGCTCCTCAAACACGCATTGGCGGTGGCACACGCAATTTGAATTTAGCTACGCCGAAAATTCAAGTCTTAGCACCAAAGCATACGGCATTAACCAGCCAATCTCAGCCAGTTTTATATTGGTACTTATACGAAGCTGCTCAACAAAAAGTGGATTTTATCCTGATTGAGGAAGGGGCGGACGAACCATTGCTGGAAAAAAGTTTATCCCTGACTACAGCGGGTTTGAATCGGATTCATTTGGCGGATTACGACGTAGTGTTACAAGCCGGTAAGAAATATAAATGGTCGATCAGTGATGCGGAACACTGTTTGGAAGATACCAGTGCCACGCTTATCTATCAATCCCCCGCAATCCCATTGTCCACCGTCGAACAAAAAGCAGAAGCTGGTTATTGGTACGATGCGTTACAACAATTGATAGAAACACATTCGTCTCGTGTCGATAATTTATTGAAACAAATTGATTTAACTATTCCCGTTCTTTAATTTTTCTTAAAAACCAGGTATTGCGATGCGTTTGATTCAATCACTCTTAAAACAGACCGCTTACCCGCATTCGGTGAGCGCGATTGAACTAATCGAAACGCACATTTCGTGGGTGTTATTGACTGGGCAATTTGTCTATAAAATAAAAAAAGCGGTGCAGTTCGATTTTTTAGATTTTTCGACGCTGGAAAAACGCCGATTTTACTGCGAAGAAGAATGGCGGTTGAATCGTCGTTTTGCGCCGGAACTTTATATGCAAGTTGTCCCGATTACCGGAACGATTGAAAACGCGAAAATCAATGGCGACGGTGAAATCATTGAATACGCGGTGCAAATGCGGCAATTTCCCGCGCATCAACTTTTGAGTAAAATGGCAAATCACGGTTGTTTAAATGCCGAAATGATTGACCAACTCGCCGACATTGTGGCGAATTTTCATCGTGACGCGAACGTTGCTATTTCTAGCAATCATTACGGCACGGCGGACGAAATTCACCGCTGGTTTTTGGGTAATTTCGCGCCAATTCGTTCACTCGTTGAGAATGCGGAATTTTTGCAACAACTGGCGCGATTAGAATTGTGGGGCGAGCAGGAATTGTCGAAAATCACGCCGTTGATGCAGCACCGCAAACAATTGGGCTTTATTCGTGAATGTCACGGTGATTTACATTTGGGCAATATCGCGTTGTTTGAGAATCGCGTGTTGCCGTTTGATGGCATTGAATTTAATCCCGCGTTACGCTGGATTGATGTGATGAATGAAATTGCGTTTGTGGTAATGGATTTGCAGCAGCGCAATTTGAAGCCGTTTGCGACGCGCTTTTTAAATCACTATTTAAGCCAAACCGGCGATTATTCCGGTTTGAGTTTGTTGCGTTATTATTTGGTTTATCGTGCGTTAGTTCGCGCTAAAATTGCCTTATTACGTTGGCAACAACATCAAAATCCGCCCGATTTTCAGGAGGCAGAACATTATGCAAATTTAGCAGAAGCGTTCACCACACCGAAAACGCCGGTGTTGTTGATTACGCACGGTTATTCAGGTTCGGGAAAATCGACGTTGAGTCGCAAAGTCGCTGAAATGTTTGGCGCAATTCATTTGCGTTCGGATGTGGAACGGCAACGGTTGTTTGCGACATCAAAAAATCAGGATAATTACAGCACGGAAAAGTCGCAACAAATCTATCAGCAACTGGCTGATTTTGCCGCCCCAATTCTTGACGCGGGTTTTTCGGTGTTCGTCGATGCGACCTTTCTAAAATATGAACAGCGCGTGTTGTTTCAAAAATTAGCCGCTGAAAAACAGGTGAAATTTTTGATTTTGGATTTTCAAGCAACGGAGGAAGAATTAAGTCGCCGTATTATTCAACGGCAGCAATTCGGTCATGATGCGTCTGAAGCGACATTAACCGTGTTGCAGTACCAATTACAAACCGCGCAACCGTTGACTTTGGCTGAACAAAAACAGACGCTTTCGGCAGAAAGTGGCGCGGAAAATATATCTCAGTATTTATTTTTATTCCAAGGAGAACACCATGACAGAACAAACTAATTACATTCGTTGGT
>SESG01037783.1_pt1 | contig 32537 bp, 31 predicted proteins | sample 3171421 | NCBI WGS metagenome assembly SESG01 (sample SAMN10866946, study PRJNA518727) | freshwater metagenome | biome: subpolar coniferous forest; feature: holomictic lake; material: water; isolation source: holomictic Lake 227, 6 m and 8 m depth | place: Canada: near Kenora, Ontario | collected...
CGCCCTTCACGCCGAGCCCGAGCAGCCGGTGGCGCTGATGTTCCCCGCCTGGCAGGAGGCGGAGGTGATCGGGGCGGCGCTGGAGAACCTGATCGGGACGCTGGATTACGCCAATTTCCAGGTCTTCATCGGCACCTATCCCAACGATCCCGCCACCGCTGCCGAGGTGAAGAAGCTCCAGGCCCGCTTCGCCAACATCCACCATGTGGTGACGCCCTTGCCCGGCCCCACCTGCAAGGCCGACTGCCTCAACGCCATCATCCGCGGCATCGCCGAGCGGGAGCGGCAGAGCGGGGTGCGCTTCGAGATCGTGGTCATGCACGACGCCGAGGACATCGTGCATCCGCTCAGCCTCAAGCTCTTCAACCTGCTGATCCCGCGCTTCGATCTGGTGCAGATTCCGGTGATCGCCCTGGAACGGCCCTGGCACGACCTCACCGGCGGCCATTACATGCACGAGTTCGCCGAGGTTCACAGCAAGGATTTGATCGTCCGCGAGTTCCTCTCGGGCGTGGTGCCCGGGGCCGGAGTGGGCACCGGCTATTCGCGCCGGGCGCTGGAACTGGACAGGGAGGGCGACGGCGGGGCCGACATCTTCAACGTCGGCACCCTGACCGAGGATTACGACTTCTCCTTCCGCCTCCGCGACGCCGGCCTCAAGCAGATTTTCGCCCGCCTGCCGGCCCGGCGCACGGTGCGGAGCCACTCGTGGCTGACCGGGCGGGAGACCACCCGCGAGGTTTCCGACGTCATCTGCACCCGCGAGTATTTTCCCAACCGCTTCGCCATGGCGGTGCGCCAGAAGGCGCGCTGGGTGATCGGCATTTCGTTCCAGTCCTGGCGGCGGCTCGGCTGGTCGGGGCGCTGGGCCGATCGTTATCTTTTCTGCCGCGACCGCAAGATGATCCTGCTCGGCCACGCCACCCCGGTGGGGCTGCTGATCTCGCTGCTCTACGGGGCGATGCTGTCGCTCTCCGAGTGGGACCCGGTGCGCTTCCCCGCGTCGGCCCTGCTCGCCGACGGCGATCCCTTCTGGTGGGTGGTGGGGGCGAATGTCGGCCTGCTGGTGTTCCGCCTCCTCCAGCGCCACTTCTGGAGCTGGCGCTATTACGGGCTCGGCGTGCTGCCCTCGGTGATTCCCTGCTACCTGTGGGGCGTGGTGGTCAACTATGCCGCCACCCTCCGGGCCTGGCGCATCTTTCTCGTTCATCTGGTGACCGGCAAACCCATCGGCTGGGACAAGACCGCCCACGAGTTTCCCGACAGCGGCACCCTGCACCTCTACCGCCGCCGCATCGGCGATCTGCTGGTCGAGCGCAAGCTGCTCTCACCGAACCAACTCACCGAGGCGCTGCGGCGCCAGAGGACGGAGCGGCGGCCCATCGGCGAACTCCTGGTGGAAAGCGGCGCCGTCGCCGAAGAGCGATTGCTCGAGGTGCTCGGCCGCCAGTTGCGCATCGCAGGCTCTGCCGGTGGGGGCGCGTCCAATGCCGCGTTCTGACCGCTTGCGGGCGGCGCTGGCCGTCCTGGTGTGGCTCGCCGTCACCCCCGCCGGGGCGGAAGACGGACGCGACGCCGCCTATCGCGCCCTGCTCGACCGCCTCACGCCGCCTGCGGGCTATGTCGAGCGCGAACTGCGTCGCCATCGCGCCGAACCGGTAGCGGCACAGGCCGAGGCCCTGGTCCGGCAGGGCCGGCGCGGCGAGGCGCTGGCGGCGCTGCGCCAAGCCTTCGCCGCCGACCCCGGCGCGCTCGATCTCGGCTGGCGCGCCCTGGCGCTGGCCGGAGAGGCGGGCGATCCCGCCGTTACCCGCGATCTCGCCGAAGCGCTGCTGAAGGCGGCGCCCGGCTTCGCCCCGGCGCGGCTGCATCGCGGGCTGGCGCGGCAGGCGCAGGGCGATCCGGCGGGGGCGGCGGAGGATTTTCATGTGGCCGTCGCCACCGGCCTGCTGGCGCCCGAAGACGCATCCTTCGTCGCCGCCGCGCGGGTCGACGCCCTGATCGCCGCCGGCCGCGACCGGCAGGCCCTGGCCAGCCTCGACGAGATGCCGGCTTCGGCGGTGCCCGATCCCGCCCGCCACCTGCGCCGGGCGAGACTGCTGGAACAGACCGGCGACCTCGCCGCCGCCGAGACCGCCTTCGCCGCCGTGTCGGGCATGGCCCCCCTCGGCTCGGCCGAGCGGGGCGAAGCGGCGCGCGGTTTGATCGCCTTGCTGCTGCGCCGGGGAGCGGTGACCGAGGCGGATGAGGCCGCCCGCCGCGCCGGCGCCGATGCCGGCGAGCCCGACGCCGTCGACCGCGCGCTGGCCGGGGCCGCCATCGCCACAGGACGGGCCGATCTCGCCGAGCCGCGGCTGCGCGCCCTGCTCACCCGCGCCACTCCGGCTGGACGCACCAAGGCCGGGGAGGCGCTGGCCGATCTGCTGGCCGCGTCCGGCCGCGCCTCCGAAGCGGCGGCGTTGTTCCACGAGGCCGCTGGAGCCGCCGCCGGCCGGGTCGAAGCGAACCGGCTGCGCCGCCGCGCCGGCCATGCCGCCATGGCCGCCGGCCGCTCCGGCGACGCCTTCGAAGATTTTCGCGCCGCCTGGAAGGATGAACCCTCGCCCGAATTGCTGCGCGAGGTGGTGGCGAGCGGGCTCGCCGCCGGCCGCGGCGCCGAGGTCTCGGCCCTGGACGCTCCCGGTCTCGACGCCGGGTCGCGCCGCCTGCTGCTGCTGGCCGGACTCGACACCGCGCGCAAGACAGGGCACCCGGCGGAAACACTGGCCGCCTTGTCTCGCCTCGCCGAGCGGGGGCTGGCCGGGTCCCGCGACCGCCTCGACCTCGCCTATGCCCTCGACGCCGCCGGCCGTTCCGAAGAGGCGCTGGCGCAGTATCGAGCGGCGTGGCGGGCCGAATTCTCGGCGACGGCGGCCAAGGCGCTGGGGCTGGCTCTTCAGCGGGCCGGACGTCCCGATGAGGCGCGGGAAATGCTGGTGCATGCCTTGAAGGCGGGCAAGGGCGCCCTGTCTCCCGCCGGGCGGGCCGAGGTGGAAACCGCCCTCGGCGCCATCGCCTACTCCGCCGGCCGTTACCGTGAGGCCGCCGCCCGCTGGGGCAGGGCCGGAAGTGCCGATCCGGCGCTTGCGCTGCGGCGGGCGCGGGCGTTGAGCGCGGCCGGCGATTCCCTTGCCGCCGGAGACGCCCTAGCGAAGACGGCGCCCGACCATCTCGAGGCCGCCGCCGACCGCGCCGACTGGTTCGACCTTTCCGCCAGCGCCGCCGAGGCGCGGGGGCGGCAGGCCGTTGCCGCCGATTATGTCGTCCAGGCCGTGGACCTCGTTCCCACTGCGGACCGCCTGCTCCATCTCGCCGCCCTTCACCGCAGCCTCGGCCGCGACGGCGAGGCCACGGCGGCGCTGGACCGGGCCGCAACCCTGGCGCCCGATCGGTATCAGGTCGTAGAAGCCCTGGCCTACGACCGCCTCCGCCACGACCGTCGCGACGAGGCGGCGGCCCTGTTCGAGCATGCCCTGGCTGTGGACCCTCATCCCGCCCGCATCGCCGAGGATGTCGGCCATCTGGCGGCGCGACGCGGCGACCGCCGCCGGGCACTGGCCGCTTTTGCCCAGGCGGTGGACGGCCACGCCGACACCGCGGCGGAGCGCGGCCTCGACGCCGTGACGGCGGAGCGGGACCTGTACCGCCTGCGCCGTCAGAGCGAAATCCTCGCCCGCGACTGGACCGCGTCCGCCTACGCCACCGGCTGCGCCGGCTCCGGCTCCTGCCGCCGCCGAAGTTCGGCGGTGGGCGACGGTCTCAACGAGGCCCAGGGCGGCGCCGAGCTGGCGTGGCGACCGCCGGAGATCGGCTATCGCGACGGCCGCATCTTCGAAGTCACGGCGCGGACGTTCTGGAACGCCGGTGGCGGCGGCTTTCTCCCCGACCGCGACAGCGCGCAGGCCGGTGCCGGCATCCGCTACAAGCCGCTGGGCGGGCATGATCTCTACCTCCATGCAGAGCGGCTGATCGCGCTCGGCGGCCGGGCGGAAAACAACTGGCTGGCCAGGCTGACCTGGGGCCTCGCCTCCGATCTCGACGTGGCACCCCATGAACCCGCGCTCTCGCCCTATTACAGCCTCTACGCCGATCTCGGCCAATATCTCGCCCGCGACCGTCAGGCCCAAGGCATGCTGGAAGCGCGCGGGGGCGTGAAGCTGCGGCCCGCCGGCCGCTTTTTTCTGGCGCCTTTCGTGTCGTTCGACGCCCGAGACACCGTCACCCATGGCCGGCACGACGCGGTGCTGGATGCCGGCCTCGGCCTTTCCCTCCACGGCTGGTTCGGCGAGAGCGCGCATCGAGCTGCGCCCGGCCACCTCGTGGTTGAACCAAGGCTGCGCCAGACCCTTTTTGACAGCAGCGGCGGGCGCGATCTCCGCTTCACCGTCACCGTTCACCTGCTCTACTGATGGCGAGGGGCATTATAACCTAAGGTAGCCAAAGTGATCATCGGAGTATTTATGTCATGATAGATTTGTGTTCTAATAAATCATTCGGCATTCATCGAATTTTTATGATTCCATGTTACGCCGCGCGAGCCGTTGTTTTAAGATGTGGTCGAAATGGCTTTTGGAGGGGCATGGCCATGGGGGGGAACTTTCTTGGAAGGATAGTCTTCGGAGAAACTCGTTTCGACGAGAACGAAGAGTACCGCAAGTTCTGCTTTCAGTTCCTGCTGGCCAACATCTGGATCGGCGTGGTCATCACCGGACTGCTGATCATGATGGAGTGGCTGGGGCTGAACAGCATCGGCCCGCCGGACCTCCAGGTAATGGAGCTTTTCACCGCCTCGGGTATGCTGTTCATCCTGCTGTTGCGCGGGCACAAGGAGCGCTTTTATCCCATCGCCCTGATCTACGCCGTCTGCTGCTACATCGAGGACATGTCGGCGCTGCTGTTCGTGCCTCAGGACGAATTCCGCGTGATCTGGTTCTACATCTACTTCGCCGGGACCTACATCATCCTCGGCCAGACGGCGGGGGTGATCGTCACCGTCGTCTGCATTCCCAGCATCATCATCGCCAATGCTCACCTCGCCCATCCCTATTCGCCCAACGCCATGGCCACCATGGTCACCAGCCTGCTGCTGACCAGCGTCATTTGCTCCGTCTATACCAGCCGCTCGGTGTCGTTTTTCCGCCGCATGAACGACGCCAACGACCAACTCCGCATCCAGGCGGCGCGGGACCCTTTGACCGGCGTAATGAACGCCCGCGCCTACTACGCCGCCACCGAGCGGCTGATCACCCTCAGTCTGCGCACCGGCGAACCCTTTTCGGTGCTGTTCGTCGACCTCGACCACTTCAAGTCGATCAACGACCGCTACGGCCACGAGGCCGGCGACACCGTGCTCAAGGAGGTCGCCGCCAGCCTGACCGGAAACGCCCGCGATTGCGACGTGCTCGGCCGGATCGGCGGGGAAGAGTTCTCGCTCTTTCTCCCCAACACCGACCTTGCCGGCGCCGAGGTGCTGGCGGAGAAGCTGCGCACCGCCATCGAAAGCCTGACACCGGCCGCGGGAGATATCCGCCTCAAGGTGACCGCCAGTATCGGCGTCGCCCGCAACCAGCCGGAGCACCGCTCGATCGCCGATATCCAGCGCCTGGCCGATCAGGCGATGTATCTGGCCAAGAAGCAGGGGCGCAACCGCGTCACCTGCTTCGACCGCATGGCCACCAACGGATGAGGTGCGACCGTAGATTATGGGCCGGGTTGGCGGCGCTGGCGCTCCTCTGCGGCTGGACGGCCGGCGCCCGTGCCCTCGATATCGACCCCGGCGATTATGTCGCCCTGCCTGCGGGCACCGATCTCGCCCTCGGCTACGCCCGCTTCGCCCAGTGCGACCAGTTGACCCTGAAGGGAAGCGGCCGGGTTCCGGGAAGTCGCCTGACCACCATGCTCGGCATCGCCGCTTATGTTCATTACGCCGAGGTCGGCGGCTTCATCGTCAACCCGCGCCTCTTCGTCCCCTACGGCCGCTTGCAGGATGGCCGGGCGGGAGGGGCCACGCTCGCCGGCGCCGAAGGGCTCGGCGATCCCTTCGGCGCCGTCACCGTCTGGCTGGTCAACCGGCCGGAGGAGAACCGCTATTTCGGTCTCTCCGCCTATGTCTTCGCGCCGCTCGGCGCCTACGAGGCCGGCAAGTCGCTCAATCTCGGCGAGAACCGCTGGAAAGGGGTGATTCAGGCCGGCCTGATCCACGGGTTTGGTGCCGGGCTGACCGCCGAGCTGGTGGCCGACCTCACCCTCTATGGCGACAGCACCGGAGCGGGAAGCGGGGCGCAGACTCTGTCCCAGCGCCCCTCCATTCAGGTGCAGCCCTGGCTACGCTACAATTTTACCCCCGGCTCGTCGCTGTCGCTGGGCTATTCGGGCAGCTTCGGCGGCGCCCAGAGGATCGACGGCGCCACCAACGGTTTCACCGCCGAAGCCCACGCCGTCAGGCTCGATTACCGCCGCTTCGTCACCGACACGCTCCAACTCGCCGCCACCCTGTCGCGCGATGTGGCGGTCAGCGGCGGGTTCCGGGAGGCCGCGCGGCTTAATCTGCGGGTCATGAAAATGTTCTGAGCCGGGCCATTTGACCGAGCTGTCGCAAGAAGTGTTGCACAATATAACTTTTATATCTGAAATTGTTCGGCTTCTCCTGGAGGGGAGCTTGGCGCATGTTCGGCGAGATCGGCGACCTCGGCATATCCCGCAAATTGCTTAACTGGGCGACACGGCCCAACCTTTGTACGGGATAACGCCGCGAGTGGACTCACCGCCTCTCCGGAAACTCCCACAGCCGCCGCTGTTCGTCCCACGACTCGGGGATGTCCTTGAGCATGCGGCTGACCGACAGGCCACAGGGCTGGCGGCCGTCGAGGATGGCGGCGACGATGTCGGGAGCGAGGCAGGTCAGCGGCAGCAGGCGGGAGACGTAGGCGATGGTGACCTTTTCCTGCTCGGCGAGATCGGTGATCGACTTCGCCTTGCCGGTTTCGATGCGGCGGCGCCAGCGGTGGGCTTTCACCAGTGTCCGAACCAAGGTGTCGTCGAGAGCGGCCGGCGCCGCTGCGGCCACCGCTTCCGGGGCGCCCTCGGGGGTGATGATCAGCTTGCGGCCACCCCGGCGCTTGAACTGGACCGGGACTCGGATGATCAGGGTGCCGACTTCGGCGGAGGTGGTCATGCCGCGGCTCCTTGCAGTTCGGTGGCGACGCTGCGCAGGCCGGCGGCGCGGAGATGAACCTCGAAGCCCTCGGTGGTGACACCGACCTGCTCGACCAGCAGGTGCAGCAGCCGCTGCTGCTCGGTTGGGAACAAACTGTCCCAAACGGTGTCGAGGCTGGCCAGGGCGTCGACGATCTCGCGCTCGCTGGCCGCGTCGGACTCGCCGGTGGCGGCCAGGGTGCGGGCGGCGATCTCGGGGCTGCGCAGCAAATGGCGGACCTGGGCCAGCACCAACGTCTCGGCTTCCCCGGCCGCCAGGGAGCGCACCGGGCAAGCGGCGTGGCCCTGCTTGATCGCGGTGGTGCATGTATAATAGCGGTAGAGGCGCCCGCGCCGCCGGGTGTGACTCGGGGTCATCGCTGAGCCGCAGGCGGCGCAGCGCAGCAGGCCCTTCAGCGGTGCCGGGGTTTCGGCGCGGGTGGCGTTGCCGCGGCGACGGCCGTTCTCGGCCAGGATGCTCTGGACCCGCTCCCAGGTGATGGCGGGGATCAGCGCCTGATGCTCGCCGGGGTGGCTGACACCCTTGTGGACGGCCTCACCGAGGTAGACCCGGTTGTTCAGGAGCTTGTAGACGAACCCCTTGTCGATTTCCTTGCCCTGGCGCTGCTTGCCGTCCTGAGTGGTCCAGGATTTGGTCCGGTAGCCGGCGACCGCCAGTTCCTCGACCAGCCGGGTGGCGGAACCGAGTTCGAGGAAGCGGCGGAAGATCAGGCACACCAGTTCCGCCTCGGCGTCGTTGACCTCCAGCTTGCGGTTGACCACGTCGTAGCCGAGCGGCGGGATGCCGCCCATCCACAGGCCGCGTTTCCGGGAGGCGGCGAATTTGTCCCTGATCCGCTCGCCGGTCAGCTCACGCTCGTACTGGGCGAAGCTCAGCAGCACGTTGAGGGTCAACCGCCCCATGCTGGTCGTGGTGTTGAAGGACTGGGTGACGCTGACGAAGGTGACGCTGTGGGTGTCGAACAGCTCGACCAGCTTGGCAAAGTCGGTCAGGGCGCGGGTCAGGCGATCCACCTTGTAGACCACGACGCAGTCGACCAGCCCGTGCTCGATGTCGGCCAGGAGGCGTTTGAGCGCTGGCCGCTCCATGTTGCCGCCGGAGAAGCCGCCGTCCTCGTAGCGGTCGCCGACCGCGATCCAACCCTCGTGCTTCTGGCTCTGGATGTAGGACAGGCCGGCATCGCGCTGGGCGTCCAGAGAATTAAAATCCTGTTCCAGGCCCTCTTCGCTGCTCTTGCGGCAATAGACGGCGCAGCGTACTTTCTTCTGCGGGGCAGCACTCATTGCCGTTTCTCCCTCTTGTTCGGGTTGGTAACACCGAAAAAGGTCCAGCCATTCCAGCGGGTGCCGGCGATGATGTTGGCGATTGCCGACAGCGACTTGAAGCGGCGGCCCTGGTACTCGAAGCCGTCCGGAATCACGGTGACGTGGTGGGCGACGCCCTGCCAGTCGCGCACCAGCTTGGTGCCGGGGAGCAGGCTGGTCCCGGCTTCGGGTGCCCGGCGCTTCGCCGGTTTGTCCTCGACCAGGGCGTTGAGCTTGGTCTGATGGGCGGCCGGGAGGCCGCCGAAGGTCAGTTCCTGGATACGCTGGGCCAGCCCCTTGACCAGAAAGCCCTTGCGGTAGGCCGGAGGCTCGGCTCCGAAGTATTCCTGCCAGAGCGCTTTCAGTTGGTCCTGGGGCATGCCATGCAAGTCGGCGATTTGCTTGAGGATCGGCAAGGTCATCATCTCTCTCCGCGCCGGGTTTTGGTGCGGACATGACCGCTCTCTTCGGCCGGTAAGTCGAGGGAACATTCTCTCTCCTTACCCATTGACTGCGCTTGACTTTCCAGCCGCCGGGTGCGGACGCGCAGGATGCCGGCGGCGAGGATGCGGCCGACTTCGTCCAAGCGTTCGGCAGCGGTCAGGCGGGCGGGATCAAGGGCGGTGGGCATGGCGGCCACTCATCTGCGGGAGGGTATACCCCCTATATACCCGGCCGACTTGCCAAACCGTCGGAGCGCCGCAGCGCGCGCACGTGTTTATACGTACTTATCTTTCTCTTGCGAACGGTTTTATCCCTTATTAATAATTGCTCAGTGACCCATAATCAACACGCAGTAAGTTTAGCACGCGACACATGGCCAGGAACGGGGGTTCTATAGCATTTTACTTAAACCTTGAGATGGGAGGGTGCGCATGGCGAAGTTCAATCCCAGGTTCTTTTCCGAGCCGGATCGGTTGAAGACGATCAAGCCTGAACGGCTGATCGCGTTTCTTGCCACCTTCTCCGCCTATTTGTCAGGGCGAGGTTTCCGTTTTCCCGAAAACGGCAGCGGGGCGTTGGATTATCAGCGGCTGGCCGCGATCCTGATGCATCCCGATGATCATGTGCCGCGTGCCATGGTTGACGCGCTCTACTATGTCCACGAGATGAGCGACGACGACTCCTTCGATGATCTGGTCACCATAGCCAAACAGCATGGCGTGCCGCTTGATCCCGAGGTATCGGCCGGCGACGTTGCCATTCAGCTGTGGCTGAAGGCCCCGGAATCCCTGCAGAAGGCCCACGCCGAGGCGTCGGCCAGCCGGCAGAGGAGCTTCACCTATTTTAGCGGCGTGACCGGAAAAGCCCGGCCGTTTCCGCACCTTTCCGCCGATTGCATCCGGAAACTGGAAGCCGACCTCGATGTCTGGTTCGACGAGCACAAGCGCGGCACCGGCTGTCAGGTGTTCGTGTTCGATCGGGGCACCAAGGTATGGATCACCATTCGCCACGGTCTGGCCTTCCGGCGCGAAGGCAGCATCCGTAATGGCGAATCCTCGGTCGAGTACTATCGCCCGGAAAAGCACGACGTGCTGATCTATGACACCGAGGCCGACAACATCGGCGTTCACGCCGCGACCAAGGGCGAGACCAAGCTCTACCTCGACCGTATCGGCCACCATGTCTTCGGTGATTCCGGCTATTTCCCTTCGGCGGCCCGCTTCACTCTGAAGCCGCTGTTCGAGGATGGCGAGGCGTCGCTGAGCTGCGACGACGTGTCGGGGCTTGAACAGGTCCGGCTGGCCGAATACCACCGGATTCGCGAAGGAGCGTTCCTGGAGCGGGAAACCCACCGGGCCAGCGACATCTTCCAGGCGCTGAAGGCGCGGGACTGCGTGTTCGAAACCGATGGCCGGCTGGTCAAGGCGGTGTTCTCGGTGACCTTCTCGGGGGTCAAGAAGGCGCGGTCGTTTACGATCCGCCCCAGCAACATCGCCATCTACGAACGCGACGCCGACAGCGAACTGGTTGAGAGCTGGCTGCGCAAACGCGGTTTCATCCTTGCGGGAGCCGACGAGGTCGATGCGCCCTCTTCGACAACTCTGGCGATCGCTTGAGCAGGTTCAGGGTCTGTCCGCCGCCGCGATCGAGTGGCGGCGGTGGCTGGGCGAAGAGTGGGATGCCGCTCGCCACCTGTTGAAGCCGAGGGGGCAGCGGGTCGCCACGGTGTCCTGCCCGTCACCGGGCGGCGATGGTTGTCCACGCCGGGTGGTCGTTCACGATGACGGTGCCGTTGTCGCCGTGTGTCAGGATCGGCCCCGGTCCTGCGACACGCTGGTGCTCCAGCCGGAAGACGTGATCACGTTCGACGTCGACCTGCGAAAGCTCTCGGGACTGCTGGCGGTAGCCCTTGCCCTGGAACCGGCGTTCCTGGTGGTGACCGGGCAGTCCCGGCTCTGGCGGGTTGGTCGCCACGAGGTTGCTGCCGGGGCCGGGTTTCCGGTCTTCCTCACCATCCAAGCCACGTCGGCGGCCTATGACGCCGTCATCTCCGGCCTGTGCCGGGCGGCCGACGGCCCTTTCTTGGTCCTGGTGCCGACGCGGGGGCTGATCATGCCCGACGCAACTGCCCTGCTTGCCGGGCGGAACGCGCTTCTGCTCGCCTTGGGCGACGTGCTTGCCCTCGACGGGCGGGGACGGCTGGCGGCGATCCGGCCGGCGGATGAGGTCCTCGTCGGCCTGCGCCGGCATTACCTTGCCGCCACGGCCCCGCCGCCGATCCGCTTTTCGACGCCGCCGGGCAGCCGCTGGGAAGAGGTCTCGATCCGCTTCGTCACCCAGGAGCAGGTCCACATCACGGTCCGCCATGCTGCCGGCGCCTACGAATTTTCCCAGATGGCTATGGAGGATCGCCGCAGTCACCGGCCGGACGCCCAGTGGAGGCTGCTGATCGCCTTCGCTGAGAACCGGGGTCAGATCACTTGGCGCGATGCCGTCGCCGACCGCAAAAACGCCAAGCGGCGACAACTGCTGGCCCGGACGCTCCAGGACTTCTTCGGGCTGGAGGGCGATCCGTTCGAACGGGTTGCCGACGGCAAGGGCTGGCGCTGCCGCTTCAACCTGACCCCAGAGCGCTGATCCCGGCTCCCGCGATTATTCGCAGCGGGCCGGAGAAATTTTTTCAAAACGACCGCTCCGGTTCAACACGCTGATCCGCAAGGGTTTCTGTCATCGATAACCCACTCGTGCCGGCCGTCGCGTCGCCGCGCCGCGACTTTTCGCCAGTCGTCTTCGACCGGGCCTCGGAGCCCGCCAGACTGACGACGGCGATCTCATGGACTCTCGCAACCGATATGACGGGCTCGATCCGCAGGCGATCCGCACCGTCCGCACCCATGCCCGGCGGCTGGCCCGCCGCGGCACCGTTCCCGGCATGGACACCGAGGACTACGAGCAGGAACTGATGCTCGACCTCCATCGCCGGCTTCGACGCTATGACCCGGGCCGGAGCAGCCGCGCCACCTTCATCGAACGCGTGGTGCGGCATCGCGCCGCGAGCCTCGCGACGGGGCGGCCGGGCGAACCGGTGCTGGTCTCCCTCGACCAGCCGCCGGAAGACGCCGATGACGGCGAAGCTCTCGGCGACCGTCTCGACGACGATTGCGGGTTGTGGCGCGAGCCCGGCCCCTTCGCCGCCGATCTGCCCGGCCTGCGCGTCGATCTGGTCCGCTTCGTGTTGGCGTTGCCGATCCGGCTTCAGCGCTGCTGCGGCTGGCTGCTGGTCGGCACCATCCAGGGCGCCGCCCGCGAAGCCGGCGTTCATCGCGACACCATCTTCGACGCGCGCCGCCGCCTGCGCGAACGGGCGATCGAGGCCGGCTTCGGCATTTTCTTCACTGCCCCCCTCCGACGGTTTCCGAAGGCGGCGGGTATATAGGGGATAGAGGGCAGTTTTCCGAAGATCGGCCTCGCCGGCCGGGTAATCCGGACCATCCGCCCGCTCTCACCCAGTCATTCAAAATATCGATGGCGCCTTGACTGCAACAGTCGACCGAACGGCGCGGTGTCATCAGGATTGGAGGCCAACGATGTCTTTGCCCGGCATCATCACCGCCGACCAGCGGCTGGCGCAGCCGCGTTGCGTCAAGGGCGTGATCTTCGGCAAGTCGGGAATCGGCAAGACCACGCTGCTGAAGACGCTGCCCCCGGACACCACCCTGTTCATCGACCTGGAGGCAGGCGATCTGGCGGTCGAGGACTGGCCGGTGGATTCCCTGCGGCCCCGGACCTGGGACGAATGCCGGAATCTGGCCTGCTTCCTCGGCGGGCCGAACCCGGCGCTGCGGCCCAACCAGCCCTACAGCCAGAGCCATTACGCCTACGTCTGCCAACAGTACGGCGACCCTGCCGCGCTGACCAAGTACGCGATCCTGTTCATCGACAGCATCACCGTCGCCGGCCGGCTGTGCTTCCAGTGGTGCGCCGGCCAACCGGAAGCTCATTCCGAGAAGACGGGCAAGCCGGATCTGCGCGGCGCCTACGGGTTGCACGGGCGCGAGATGATCGGCTGGCTGACCCAGCTTCAGCACACCCGGAATAAGCACGTCTGGTTCGTCGGCATCCTCAACGAGACCACCGACGACTTCAACCGCAAGGTCTTCGTGCCCCAGATCGACGGTTCCAAGACCGGGCTCGAGCTGCCCGGCATCGTCGACGAGGTCATCACCATGGCCGAGATCGCCACGCCCCAGGGCCAGCCGGTGCGCGCCTTCATCTGCCACACGGTCAACAATTGGGGCTTTCCGGCCAAGGACCGCAGCGGCCGGCTGGCCATGGTCGAGCCGCCGCACCTCGGCGCGCTGATGAGCAAGATCACCGGGCCGGTGACCCCGGTCCTTTCCCCGCCGGCTTCCGGCTTTTCCCTGTCACCTCCGTCCCGTTCGTAACCCCACCGCCCAGGAGGCACCATCATGTACGACCTCAACGATGCCGAGCCGCAGCGCGGCGGCCTGATCGATCCCTGCTTCGCCAAGATTGTCGGCGTGCTGCGCCCCGGCGGCGTCGACGGCCCGGCGCCGACCGACCGCGGCCTGCTCAAGGCTTCGAAGTCCGGCACCGACGTACTGATGCTGGACTGGGAATTTACCGTCGCCGAAGGCCCAAACGCCCGGCGCAAGTTCTGGCAGACCATGGTGGTGGCCGGCGGCGAGGTCGGCGAGAAGGGCCAGAGCAAGGGCTGGAACATCACCAAGTCCCAGTTGCGCGCGATGGTCGACAGTGCCCTCGGCCTCAACCCGAAGGACGAAAGTGAGGGCGCCCGCCAGCGCCGGGTCATTCGTGGTCTGGCCGACCTCAACGGCATCGGCTTTGTCGCCCGCATCGGCGTCAAAAAGGACAAGGACGGCAAGTACCCCGACCAGAACGTCCTCGCCCACGTCGTCACCCCCGATGAAAAGGAGTGGCAGATGGTGATGAGCGGTCAGGAGGTGCCGGTCGGCGGCGCGGCACCGGCCAAAACACAGGGCTGGGGACAGAACACTTGGGGTTGCGCACCCGCCGCCGGTCCCGCTGCGCCCCAGCAGCAGTGGGGCGCCCCGCCGCCGGCAGCGCCTTCACCCGCTCCGGCTCCGCAACCCGGTTGGCCCGCCCAGACCACCGTTGCGCCCCAGGGTCCGGCGCCCGGTTGGCCGCCAGTTGCCACAGCCCCGGCGCCAGCGGCCCCCATGCCGCAGCCCGCCGGTTGGCCGCCCACGGCAGCCCCTGGCGCTCCGGCCGCCGCCCCGGCGGCACCGGGCGCGATGCCCGGCCCGGCGTGGCTGAACGGTTGACGGGGAGACCGGCGATGGCGAGCGCGGCCGAACTGGTGGCGATGTCCGAGGATGCGTTCCAGGCGCATGCCACCCGCGAGGCCGCCCTCGCCATCGGTGATTGGCTGATGGCCGGGGTCAAGCTCAACCGGCCGCTCCGCTCCCTGACCCTGTTCGAGCTGGAATGCCTGGCCAGTGCCGCCATCGCCCGTTGGACCGTTGTCCGCTCCGAGCGGGCCGCCGCCGGCAAGCCCGATCCCACCCTGTTCGCGATCTGAGTGAGGGTGACCATGACCGACAAAACCGAGACCGAACGCGCCGCCATCAAAGCCGCCCGCAAGCCTTTTGCCGAGACTCTGACCGAACTCGACCTGATGGCGCCGTTCTACCACCGCCCCGCCGCCGACATCGACCGGCTGATCGAAGCCGCGATCGACGGCTACCGCGCCCACCTGATCCAGATTGCCGGCGAGGCCCGGAAGGCGACCGACGATCTCAACGACCCCATCCCGTTTTGAGGGGGTCGCGATGATCGACCTCAACCACGGCTCCGGCTACCGCCCGCCCTCGGTGGTCGAGGCGATCAACGGCTGCATCGACGCCGCCCTGGTCGCCGGCAACGAGGCCCAGCCACAGCGGCAGTACCTCGGCGCTTCCCGCCTTGGGGTTGCCTGCCAGCGCGCCCTTCAGTTCGAGCACACCCGGACGCCGAAGGATGACGGGGAAGAGTTCGACGGCCGGGCGCTGCGCATTTTCGCGGTGGGGCACCGGTTTGAGGATATGTCGATCCAGTGGCTGCGGTCGGCTGGCTTCGATCTGCGTACCCATCGCCGCGACGGCGGCCAGTTCGGCTTCACCGCTGCGGGCGGACGAATCAAGGGCCACATCGACGGCGTGATCGTCGCGGTGCCGGCCGGTGTGCCGATGGCGGTGCCGGCGTTGTGGGAACATAAGGCGCTCAACCGCAAGTCCTGGCAGGACACCGTGAAACGCGGCGTCACGGTCTCGAAGCCGGTCTATGCCGGCCAGATCGCGCTCTATCAGGCCTACATGGGTCTGCCCGCGCCGGCCCTGTTCACTGCCCTCAACAAGGACACCTGCGAACTGCATCATGAGTTGGTGCCGTTCGATGCCGCGCTGGCCCAGGCCCTCTCCGACCGCGCTGTCACCATCCTGCGCGCGACCGACGCCCGAGAGCTGCTGCCCCGGCACACCACCAACCCCGACCACTTCGAATGCCGGATGTGCTCCTGGCGCGAGCGCTGCTGGAGGTTGCCATGAGCGAGATTTCCCTGTCGGCCAAACAAGCCGAGGCCATCGCCAAGGTCAAGGACTGGTACGAGAACCGCACCAAGGACCAGCAAGTCTTCCGGGTGTTCGGTTATGCCGGCGCCGGCAAGACCACCATCGTCCGCCACGCCATCCAGGAACTCGGCCTGGAGACCATGGTGCGCAATCCCGATGGCACCGCCTCGGGCAGCGGCGTGTTGTACGGCGCCTTCACGGGAAAAGCCGCGCTGGTGATGTCCAGGAAAGGCACCCCGGCCTCGACCATCCACAGCCTGATCTATCGGGTCTCGGAGGCGACCGAGGCCGAGATCGAGAAGGTCAAGCAGGAGATCGCCGAGATCCGGGCCAAGCTGCCGGCGCTGGCGGCGGCCGAGCGTCTGCTCGAGGAATCGCGCATGCGCAGCCTGGAACTGCGGCTCCAGGACGCCCACAAGCCCCGCTTCGTGCTGAACGACCAGTCGCTGGTCCGCAACGCCGCGCTGATCGTGCTCGACGAGGTGTCGATGGTCGGCGACGACATGGCCAGCGACCTGCTGGCCTTCGGTAAGCCGACGCTGGTGCTGGGCGACCCCGGCCAGTTGCCGCCGATCAAGGGCGAAGGCGCCTTCACCCAGGCTGAACCCGACGTGATGCTGACCGAGATTCATCGGCAGGCCGGAGAGTCGGCGATCATCCGCTTGGCGACGTTGGCGCGTACCTGCCAGCCGATCCCCTACGGCGAGCACGACGCCTTCGTCTGGAAGATGCCGCGCGGCGCGATCAGCCCGGCCCAGATGCTGCGCGGCGGTCAGGTGATCTGCGGCCGGAACGCCACCCGCATTCAGCTCAACGTCGCTATGAAGGCCGCCGCCGGCTTTCCCGGCCCGTATCCCACGGGGCGCGGTGAGAAGATCATCTGCCTCAAGAACCGCAACGATCTCGGCGTCGTCAACGGCATGTTCCTGACCCTGGACGACATCCAGGACGAAGACCCGCTGTGCTTTTCGGCCAGCCTGACCAGCGAGGACGGCAACCGGATCGGCGGCGTGCGCAAGGGCGGCAAGCCCGAACGCTTCCGTATCTACAAGGGCCATTTCGACGATCACGTCGTCCTCGATGACCAGCGCGGCCAGCGCGACCACTGGAAGAAGAAGTCGCTGATCGAGGCGGTCTGGGGCTGGGCGATCACCTGCCACAAGTCCCAGGGCAGCCAGTGGGAAAACGTCATCGTCTTCGATGATGGTCTCGGTCGCACGGCGGAGGACCGCGCCCGCTGGCTTTACACCGCGATCACCCGCGCCGAGAAAGGGCTGGTGATCCTTGATTGACCTCAACGACGCCCCGTTTCAGGCACCGCCCCCGCCGGCATCGCCCTTCGTCATCGATCTAAATGACGTGACGCCCCAGCCATCCGGCCGTTACGACCTGGAGGAACTGTCGCGCCGGCTGTCCGAGCAGGCCGGGAGTTGGGTGCCTCAGCTCTTCCCCAACGGCCGCCAAGAGGGCGGCGAGTTGCGGCTCGCCAACATCAAGGGCGAGCGGCCAAGGAAAACCGGCTCCTGCGTCATTCCGCTGACCGGCCAGTACGCCGGCTGCTTTCATGACTTCGATACCGGGGACAGCGGCGGCCCGCTGAAGACGTTGGAGCATGCCACCGGCCTCGCCGGCCGCCCGCTTTTTGACTACGCCGCCGGGCTGGTCGGGCTCGCCGCCCCCAAAGCCCAGCCGGCACGGGGAGCCGTGAAGGCGCGCAAGGAGGAGGACACCGCCCGCGAAATCGCCTTCATCCTGTCGCGCTGCCAGCCGCTCGCCGGCACCTTGGCCGAACAGTATCTGCGGCGTCGCGGCCTGGAACCGCCCGTCTGTTCCGACCTGCTGTTCCACCCCGATCTCGCCCACTGGCCGACCAGCACCGGCTACCCCGCCATGGTGGCCATCGTCCGCGACGGCGCCGGCAACCCGACCGGCATCCATCGCACCTGGCTGACGCCGGACGGCTCGGACAAAGCGCCAATCGAGAAAAACCGGATGATGCTCGGCACCGTGGCCGGCGGCGCGGTGCGGCTGATTCCCCTCGGTGACAGCACCTTCCTCGGCCTGGGCGAAGGTATCGAGACGGTGCAGGCGGTGCATCCCGCCTGTCCGGGACTGCCGCTGTGGTCGGCGCTGTCGGCGGGCAACCTGGAACAGGTCGTGGTGCCCGAGCAGGTCACCACGGTGATCATCTTCGTCGACAACGATCTCAGCGGTACCGGCCTGAAAGCCGCGCTTCGCGCCGCCGCCATCCATTACGCCGCCGGCCGTCGGGTCTGGATCGTCATGCCACCCAACCCCGGTGACGACTTCGACGATCTGCTGATGCGCGAGGGCCTGGACGCGGTACGGGCGGCGCTGGCCGCTGCCTGGGAATGGCGGCCGGAGCCGATCCTGGCCGCCGAACACCCTGCCGCGCAGCCGGCAGCGGCCGAAGAACCCGCCCCCGAGCATAAAACTGGCGGCCACAAGCCTCTCGGCTTCGAAAGTCCTACCGGCAAGTTGCCGGTGCTGCGCGCCGACAACGGCGATCTCGCCGAGGTAACCGACCGTTGCTGGGATACCCTGCGCGCCGCCAACGACCCGCCTTGGCTATTCCGTTGCGCCGCGCGTCCGGCCTGGATCGAACCCGACGACGGCGGCAGGCCGGTACCCAAGGAACTGACCGAGAACCGGCTGCGCCATGTCCTGGCTCAACTGATCACCTGGAGCAGCCGCACCAAAACCGGCGACCTCGCGCCGGCCTATCCGCCGGCCGGCGTGGTGGCCAACCTGCTGGCCACGCCCGATCCCGATCTGCCGGTGCTCGCCGGCATCGTCACCGCGCCGGTGTTCGGTGCCGCAGGCGAACTGCTGACCAGCCCCGGCTATCACCCGGCGACCGAGTTGCTCTACCTGCCGCCAGCCGGATTCGCGGTGCCGCCGGTGCCCGACCAGCCCAGTGTCGCCGAGATCGCCGCCGCCCGCTCCCTGTTGCTCGACGACATGCTGGGCGACTTCCCCTTCGTCGGCGAGGCCGAGCGCGCCCACGTCCTGGCGCTGCTGTTGCTGCCCTTCCTGCGGCCGATGATCAAGGGGCCGACGCCCTTGCATCTGATCGAGAAGCCCGAGGCCGGCACCGGCGCCACTCTGATGGTCGACGCGATCGCCATCGTCACCACCGGCTCCAGCGTCAACGTCATGGTCGAGGGCCGCGATGACGAGGAATGGCGAAAACGCCTGACCGCGAAGCTTCGCGAAATCCCCTCGCTGGTGCTGATCGACAATTTGCGCCGCACCCTCGACAGCGCCCCGCTGGCTGCCGCGCTGACCGCGCCGGTCTGGGATGACCGCATCCTCGGCAAATCAGAGAACGTCCACTTCCCGATCCGCTGCACCTGGATCGCCACCGGCAACAACCCCCAGTTCTCGAATGAAATGGCCCGCCGGCTGGTCCGCATCCGCCTCGATGCTGGAACCGACCAGCCCTGGTTGCGCGACGGTTTCCGCCACCAGAACCTACTCGGCTGGGTGCGCGAGAACCGTGGCCGGCTGGTGGCCGCCTGCCTGACCCTCGGCCGCGCCTGGATCGCCGCCGGCAGCCCCCGCCATCCGCGCACCATCGGCAGCTTCGAGGAGTGGTCGCATGTCGTCGGCGGCGTGCTCGATGTGGCCGGGGTACCCGGCTTCCTCGGCAACCTGAAGGAGACCTACCAGACCACCAATGCCGAAGGCTCGGCCCAGGCGGTGTTCATCAGCGCTTGGTGGGACCGCCACGGCCCGCTCCCGGTTGGTACCGCCGAACTGTTCGACCTCGCCGTCACCTGCGATCCGGCGCTGCCGCTGGGCGAAGGCTCGGAGCGCTCCCAGCGGACCAAGCTCGGCATGATCGTCACCCGCCTGCGCGACCGGGTGTTCCGGGTTGGCGATACCGTGGCGAGGCTGAAGGCGCTCGGCTGCCGGCACAAGGTACAGCAGTGGGCTTTGTTGCCCCGCGCCCCCGATGGCTCCGGAGGGCAACAGCCATCGGGCAAAACCACGGCGAATCAAGACAATGGTGGACCTTTGGGGACGTTGCCTGGTCTTGCCGGCGACCCCTTGGCCGCCTTCGACGAAGGTTCCCAGCCGGAAACCTCGTCAGATCAAGGGGCTGGTGTACCTGGGGGACCTCGGGGGACGTTCTCCGGCCCTGTCACGGACGGACAGGTAGGGATGTTCAGTGAACATCCCTACCAAGGTACACCGGGAATTTACCAGCAAAATCAGCGTGATGGTGTACATGGGGTACCTGGGGTACCTTTTTCCATGCTTACGCGTACGCGCGCATACACACACGCATACGCGCGCCCGTGCGCGCATGAGGAGGGGGAAAAAGGTCCCCCTGGTCCCCAAGGTCCCCTAACCGATGGAAACGACAGAGCTATTCGCCCGGTACCTCCGGGGGACGTTCTCAACAGGTCCCCCGACACAACCACCAGTACGTGGAAGGAGACGATATGAGCACCGTCGCCCTTGCCCTGATCCAGGCCGTCCACGCCGCAGGCGGCACCATCAGCCTCGACGGGCTGAACCTGCAGCTGGAAGCGCCGGCCCCGCTGCCCGAACCGCTGCGGGCCAGCCTGCGCCAGCACAAGCCGGCGCTGGTCGCCTTTCTCGCCGAACAGGCTGCCAACGCCAACCAGCCGGAGGCACCGCCGCCGGACTTGTCGCTGGAGGGCATCCCCGACGAGGTGGCGGACGGCATCCGGACGCTGGCGGTGGCGCCGGTCCCCGAGGGCATTCCCCCGCGCGCTTGGCCGGTGATCGTCACCGACACCCTGGCACTGACGGTCGGCGGCGAGATCGCCCAGGCATTCGCCCTCGGTTGGACCGCCGCCGACCTGTTCGGCTGCGACCAGCGCGCGCCCTGGCACCGGCTCGATCGCGCCGGGCTGATGCTGCTGGTCGACGGCCGGACGATTCCCGAGATCACCGCCGCTCATGCCGCCCTGCGCCATCGCGACGGCAGCGTGCTGCGCTTCCGGCGCCGCCCGAAACCCCATGAGCCGCCGGTGGCGATGCTCTGGCACCTGCTGCCGCGGCACCTCCGCCCGCTGGTCGGCCCGGCACCGTAGCCCCTCCGCCCGATCAACCACCCGCAATTCCGGAGCGGGTGACGGCGACGTTCTTGGCGGGACAGGCGCCGTCACCCTGACCACGATGACCCATGTTGGAGACCACCATGGCTGGGACGACTCTGCCCAAACCGGGCGACAAAGAAAACAGCCCTCTCGATCCACCGTCCGCCGTAATCCTGGCGCTCGACCTCGGCACCCACACCGGCTGGGCGCTGCGTGGCCGCGACGGCGCGATCACCAGCGGCACCATCACCTTCCGGCCCGGCCGGTTCGAGGGCGCGGGCATGACGTTCCTGCGTTTCCGGGGCTGGCTCGAGGAAATCGCCGGCCTCGCCCACGGCCTCGACACCGTGGTGTTCGAGGAGGTGCGGCGGCACGCCGGGACCACCGCCGCCCACATTTACGGCGGCTTTCTCGCCCACCTGACCGCCTGGTGCGAGCACGAACGCGTGCCCTACCGGGGTGTGCCGGTGGGCACGATCAAGCGTCACGCCACCGGCAAGGGCAACGCCGGCAAAGAGGCGGTGATCGCCGCCATGAAGGCCAAGGGGCACGCTCCCGCCGACGACAACGAGGCCGATGCCCTGGCCATCCTGCATTGGGCCTTGGCCCAGGGAGGGCGGCCATGACCCGAGAGCGTCTGCCCAACCGCCGGCCCAACGAGACCACGACGCTGGTGTTCGGCGGCATGAGCTTCGCGATGACCATCGGCTTCTTTCCGGCCAACGACCGTCCCGGCGAGGTCTTCGCCTCGGGCGCCAAGTCGGGCTGCGACCTGGATTACCTGCTGGATGACGCCTGCGTCGCGCTGTCGCTACTGCTCCAGCACGGTGTCGAACCGGCGGCGCTGGCGAAGTCGATGGGCCGGGCCGGTGACGGTGCCACTCCGGCTTCGATCATCGGCGCGCTCGCCGACCGGCTTGCCGAACGGGAGGCCGCCCATGCCGACGCCTAAACGCATCCGCGCCGATGCCGCCCGGCTCGGTATTCAGACCATCCGTACCGTGGTCGACGGCAGAACCGTCCAGGTCGCCCGCAGTGTCTGCGCCGCCTGCGAAGGCCACGACGAAATACGGCAACCGCTCGACATCCCCGCCGAAGCCATCCAGGCCGCGTTCGAGGCCAAGGGCTGGACCGGCTTCGGCATTCGCCCGCTGTGCCCGGCCTGTACCCGCACCACCCGCAAACCCGAGGACACGCCCATGCTCCCCAGGCAGAAAATCACCCAGGCCGCCATGGACCAGATGCCGGCCCCGACGCCGCGTCAGGTGGTGGCCATCGCCGACGCCCTGGCCGAACGGCTGGCCGAGGGCCGCTACCGTCCCGGCTGGTCGGACCATCGCCTCGGCGACGACCTGAAAATCCCGGCGGCGCTGGTGGCCAAGGTTCGGGAAGACCTGCACGGCCCGCTCAAGGGCGATCCCGAGATCGACGCCTTGCGCGGCGACCTCACTGCCTGGCTTTCCATCGGCGACGACATCCGCCGCCGCCTCGACCATCTCGAACAAACCCGAGCCTGACCGGAGGACCACCATGCCCAATGCAGCCCTCAGCGACGCGGTGCTGGCCCGGATCGAACGGATCACCGCCGCCGCCAAACGCCCGGCCACCGATCCCGGCCCGACCGCCCGCGACAGCCGGCCCTCGGTTCAGGAGTTCACCGAGCGGGCCGGCGTCAAGCGCACCCGCATCATCACGCCCCTGCAACTGCTCTACCGGCGCAACCTGCTGACCATCCGTCAGCTCAGCGCCGGGCAGTCGCTGGTCGACGACGCCGAAACCGCGCTCGGCGTCGATCAGCCGCCCGACGAAACCCGCACCAGCCTGTCCCGCGAGGCGGATGGACGGATGGTGGCGATGCTCGCGGCATCCGAGCGGGTGGCCAAGGCGCGCAAGGCCGCCGAAACCGAACATCCGGCGGCCTGGGCGCTGGTCAAGGCGGTGGCGCTGGACGAGCACCCGGTCAGCCGCGTCGCCGGCACCGACCGCAGCCGCACCGTCGCCCCGTTCATGCTGGCACTGCGGGTCGGGCTGGACGCGGTCGGCGACAGTTACGGCCACACCTCGCCGTTCGTCCGCACCAGGGTGCTGATCGATGGCGTTCCCCTCGGCGAGATCGAGGTCACCGAGGACGCCAACGGCAACGCCAGGGACGGCGGCACCCGCGTCAGCTGGCGTTCCCGCTCGATCACCTGCCGGGGCGAGGTCCTGCCGTGGATCGAGGTGGCCGAGACCATGGGCGGGCTCTACCAAGCGGCCAAGGCCCGGCTCGCGGCGTGGCCGAAGCTTCGTGCGGAAATTTAGCGCTTGACCCGCGGCGGGAGAAGTGAGAGAAAGGAGGAACGTCGCGAGACGCATCAAAGAAGCCCGCCGAGACCTCTCGCGCGGGCTTCTTTGTGCCCACCGTTCCCCCCGACCCATGCCGCTGACACGATTGGTTGTTGAAGTCCAAGTGAATAGCAACCATCAACCCGGTTGAGCATCGCAGGCACAACCGAGTTCGAAAAAATGGGCCGCTTGAGAATGGTTTTTCCCCGGTGAGATTGGTAGGGGAAAGGGACAGGCCGGGGCTAAGCCCCTGAAAAATGGGTCCTCCCTGGCGCACAACCAATGAGGGCAAACTCAGCCCTTGGCATCGTCCGTCTGACGCCGAAAAAATGCCTATTCACCCTGCCTATTCAGCGGCGGCCGGCTCCACCAAACCCCAGGCAAACCGCGGGGATCGGCGGGCATGGCCGGGGTGAATAGGCACGAACCGGCGGTGCCTATTCACCCGATGCCTATTCACCCGATGCCTATTCACCTCCGGTGGTTGTCTGGTCACCCCGGCCTCATGCCTATTCACCCCAGCGCGCGACCGGCCCATGAGCGAACCCGGAGACAGCCAGCGCCAGTTCGCCGGGCGGGTCGGGTTGTCCCAGGGCCGGATCACACAACTCGTCAAGGAAGGGCTGCCGCTGCTGGCCAACGGCCGGATCGATGTCGACGCCGCCTTGCGCTGGCTGGAACAGAATCTCGATCAGGCCCGCAGCGCCCGCGCCAAAGGGGTCTCCGTCGAGCCCGCGCCGAAGCCGGCACCGCAACCGCCGCCCCAGCCGGCAACCAGAGCGAAACCGCCACCGTCCCCTTCGCGGAGCGAACCGCCGGCTCCGGTTGCCGCGCCCGCTGCCGGCGGCGTCACCATGGCGGAGGCGCGGCGGCAGCACGAGATCGTCCGGGTGGCCAACGCCCGCCTGCGCTTCGACAAGGACCGGGGCAAGCTGATCAACAAGGACGAGGTCAAGGTCCTGGTGTTCAACCGCGCCCGCAAGGAACGCAACGCCCATCTCGCCTGGATCATGCGGGCGGCGCCGCTGATGGCTGCCGATCTCCAGGTCGATCCGACCCTGATGTTCTCGGTGCTCGACCGTTACGTCCGCGAGCATCTCACCGATCTGGCCAAAGCGCCGCTGCTCGATTTGCCGGACTGATCGCTGATGACCGCGCACCGGCCGTTGATCGTCGATGACGGGCTGATCGCCCGGCTCGGCGATGGCGACACCCTGATGCTGCCCTCGGTCACCGCCGTCCGGCTGCTCGGCGTCGATCGCAACAAGGCGGTGATCTCGGTCAGTCTCTCGACCTTCCTCAAAGGCGCCGGCACCGTCCAGGTTCAGGACGACGGCGCGGGCGGCGTGATCATGACGGTTCCGCAATCGACCCTGATCAAGTTGCTCGGCGACAACGACGCCGTCGTCGCCGGCAGCGCCAGCGATCCCGCCTGGGACGGCACGGCGCCGTCTCCGACCTGGACCGCGCTCTGGAAGGCGGTGGTCGTGCGGCTGGAGGCGGTGCGGGCGCTGCTCACCGGCACGCTCAAGGTCGACGGCAGCGCGGTGACCCAGCCGGTCAGCCCGAAGCAGTTCGCGCCGACCAGCACGGTTAAGTTGAGCGCGATCCTGACCAGCGTCAGCGCCACCGTCCCGACCGGGACCACGGCGCTGCGGATTTACAACAGCGGCCCGTCCCCGGTGTTCATCCGCTGGGGCACGGGAGCCCAGACCGCCACCACCAACGACCTGCCGCTGGCTTCGGGCGCGACCGAGATGTTCGGCAAGGCCTCGGCCAACGACACGGTGGCCGCGATCTCCACCGGCATGGCCACCGTCTATGTCAGCGCCGGCAACCGGGTGTAGCATGGACCCGACCTTCGACCTCGGCTCGTGGCTCGACGGCCTGTGGCGGGACGGCTCGGCGCCCGAGCCGGCGCTGCTGGTCTCGGACTGGGCCGACAGCTACCGGGTGCTGCCCGACCACTCGGCCGAACCCGGTGCATGGCGGACCTCGCGCATTCCCTACGCCCGCGAGATCATGGATTGTCTTTCGGTGGCCAACCCGATCGAACGGGTGGTGCTCCAGAAGGGCGGCCAGCTCGGCGGCACCGAGATCGGCCTCAACTTCATCGGCTTCTGCATCCACCACGCCCCCGGCGTGATGATGCTGGTGATGCCGACCCTGGACGCGGTCAAACGCAACACCACCGCCCGCATCGACCCGATGATCGCGGCCAGCCCGGTGCTGGCCGAACTGGTGGTCGAACCCCGCGCCCGCGAGCCCGGCAACAGCCAGTTCAAGAAGATTTTTCCCGGCGGCCAGTTGGTGATGGTCGGTTGCGGCAGCGGCGTCGGGTTGCGCTCGACGCCGGTGCGCTTCCTGATGCTCGACGAGGTCGACGCCTTCCTCGGCAGCGTCGGCAGCGATGGCGATCCGGTGGCGCTGGCCATCCAGCGCACCGTCACCTTCCGCGGCCGGCGCAAAATCTTTCTCTGTTCGACGCCGACCCTGAAGAACTACAGCCGGATCGAGAAGGCCTATCTGGAGTCCGACCAGCGCCGCTACGAGGTGCCGTGCCCGCGCTGCGGGGAATACGCCCCGATTGAATGGGCGCAGATCGAATGGCCGGAAGGCAAACGGTCGCTCGCCCACCGGGTCTGCCCGCAGTGCCAGGGCATCGCCGAGGAACGGGAGAAGCCGGCGATGCTGGCGGCCGGGCGCTGGGTGGCGACATCCGAGGGCGATGGCCGCACCGCTGGCTTCCACATCTCGACGCTCTACAGTCCGTTCGAGACCTGGGGCGAGATCGCGGTCGAGCATGGTCAGGTCTACAAGGACCCGCCGAGGCTGCAGGTCTGGACCAACAACAAGCTCGGGGAGACCTGGGAGGATCAGGCCGGCGAGTCCGTCGATCCGGACTCGCTGATGGCCCGCCGCGAGGACTGGGGCGAGCTGCTGCCCGCCGCCGTGGTGCTGTTGACCGCCGGGGTCGACGTCCAGAAGGATCGCATCGAAGTCCAGGTCACCGGCTGGGGCCGCGACGAGGAGTCGTGGGTGGTCGCCTACGTCGTGCTGTGGGGCGATCCCTCCGGCCCGCGCCTGTGGAACGATCTCGACGCCTACCTGCGCACCACCTTTCCGCACAGCCGGGCGGTGCCCGACCTGACCATCCGCGCCGTGGCCGTCGACACCGGCGGCCACTACACCCAGGCCGCCTACGAGTTCACCCGCACCCGGCTGGGGCGGCGCATCTGGGGCATCAAGGGCCGAGGTGGCATGGGTGTGCCGGTCTGGCCGCGCCGGCCGACCAAGCTCGCCAAGAACAAGGGCGTGCTGTTTCCGATCGGGGTCGATGCGGCGAAAGATGTGCTGTTCGCCCGCCTCAAGCTGACCGAGCCGGGGCCGGGCCGTATCCACTTCTCCCAGGACCGGGACGCCGAGTACTTCCGCCAGCTGACCTCCGAGCGGGTGATCACCCGCTATGAACGCGGCCATCCGATCCGCTCCTGGCACCTGAAACGCGAAGGCGAGCGCAACGAGGTGCTGGACACCGCCGTCTACGCCCTTGCGGCACTCCATGGCCTGATCTCGATGGGCCTGCAACTGAACCGCGAAGCCGGCGCGCTTGAGGAGCTTCCGCTCAAGACCCCGGAGAGTTCGGCCGCCCGGCGTACCCCGGCTCCGCGCGGGCGCCGGGTAATTACCAGCGGCTACATGTGACTTGGCCCGGCTTTCTGCCGATCCCGGACGTGACACCATGACCGATCTGATGCTGGAGCACCGGCCGCTGGACCGGTTGATCCCCTATGCCCGCAACGCGCGCACCCATTCCGACGAGCAGGTGGCGCAGATCGCGGCCTCGCTCGCCGAGTTCGGGTTCACCAACCCCTGCCTGGTCGACGAACAGGGCGTGCTGATCGCCGGCCACGGCCGGGTGCTGGCCGCCCGTCGGATCGGGCTGGACACCGTGCCGGTGATCGTGCTGGCCCACCTCACCGCCGCCCAGAAGATCGCCTACCGGATCGCCGACAACAAGCTGGCCCTCAATGCCGGCTGGAACGAAGACCTGCTGCGCCAGGATATCGAGGAGTTGCTGGCCCAGAACTTTGATGTCGCTCTCACCGGTTATTCCGGTGAGGAGGTGGACGCTCTGCTGGGACCGACTGGCGAGGACGAAAGGGGCGGCGGGGACTCCGCTGACGAGGATGCGGCACCCGAGCCGCCGGCCGATCCGGTCTCTCGCCCCGGCGATCTGTGGGTTTTGGGGCGGCACCGCCTCCTGTGCGGTGACGCCACGGTGGCGACCGATGTCGAACGGCTGCTCAGCGGCACCGTGCCGCATTTGATGGTGACCGATCCTCCCTACGGCGTCTCCTATGATCCGTCCTGGCGCAACGAGGCCGGCGTGTCGAGCACCAGCCGCACCGGCAAGGTGGCCAACGATGACCGCGCCGACTGGCGGGAAGCCTGGGCGTTGTTCCCCGGCGAGGTCGCCTACGTCTGGCACGCCGCCGTTCATGCGCGGGTGGTGGCGGAAAGTCTCGAGGTCTGCGGCTTCGTCGTCCGCAGCCAGATCATCTGGTCGAAGCCCCGCTTCGTGCTCGGGCGTGGTGATTATCATTGGCAGCATGAACCTTGCTGGTACGCCGTGCGCAAGGGCGGCACCGGGCATTGGCAAGGCGCCCGCGATCAGGCCACGGTCTGGCCGATCGCCAGCGGCGAGGACGACGGCGCCACGGTTCACGGCACCCAGAAGCCGGTGGCCTGCATGCGCCGGCCGATCGAGAACAATTCCGAGGAAGGAGACGCGGTGTACGAGCCCTTCTCCGGCTCCGGCACCACCCTGATCGCCGCCGAGCGCACCGGCCGCCGCTGCTTCGCCCTCGAACTCGATCCCCGCTACGTCGACGTCGCGGTCCAGCGCTGGCAGACCCTGACCGGGCAAGCCGCCGTACTCGATGGCGATGGACGTTCCTTCGATGACGTCGCCGCCGGCCGGATCGCCTGAAGATGCGCGGCGGCACGCTGTTCTCCGGCATCGGCGCGCCCGAATATGCCGCGCCCGCCATCGACTGGCGCTGGGCGGCCGAGATCGATCCGTTCGCCGCGGCGGTCTACCGGGCGCACTTTCCCGGTGTGCCCAATTTCGGCGATGTCACCACCGTGGACTGGCGGGGAGTTGAGGATGTCGATGTTCTCGTCTTCGGCTCACCCTGCCAATCCTTCTCGGTCGCCGGCCGCCGAGGCGGACTGGATGATCCGCGTGGCAACCTGGCCTTGGTCGCCCTTGAGATTGTTGAACGAGTGCGTCCCCGCTGGTTCGTCTTCGAGAACGTTCCAGGCCTGCTGTCGAGCGGGGCCGGATGGGACTTCGCCGCCTTCCTCGGGAAGATGGGCGACATCGGGTATAGCGCATGCTGGCGCGTGCTTGACGCTCGTTTCTTCGGAGTCCCCCAGCGCCGTCGTCGTCTCTTCCTTGTCGGACATTCTGGAGCCGACTGGCGACCTGCCGCCGCGGTTCTGTTTGAGCCCGAAAGCCTGCGCGGGTGTCCTGCGCCGCGCCGCCAAACGAAGAAAGAGCTTGCCGGCACCGTTGCGGGCGGCGCTCGAAGCCGGGGCGGCACCAGCCTCGACGACGGCCCCCTGATTGCCTACGGCGGCAACAACACCAGCGGGCCGATCCAGGTCGCCACGGCGGTCAACGCCCACGGCGGGCCGCATGGGCGGTTGGATTTTGAGAGTGAGACCTTCATCGTCCACGCCTTGCGCGGCGAAGGCTTCGACGGCAGCGAGGATGGCACCGGCCGGGGCACGCCGCTGATTCCGGTGATGGCGTTCTCGGGCAAGAACGACGGTGCCGATGCCCGCCCCGATCTCGCGCCGACCCTGCGCGCCATGCCGCACGCCGACAGCCACGCCAATGCCGGCGGGCAGATCGCGGTGACGGCCGGAACCGGCGTCCGCCGGCTGACCCCGCGCGAATGCGGGCGGTTGATGGGGTTTCCCGACGACTGGACGCTGATCCCCTGGCGGGGACGCCCGGCACCGGACGGACGACAGTATAAAGCCCTGGGGAATTCGATGGCCGTTCCGGTTTTGCGCTGGTTGCTCGATCGGCTGATCCGGGTCGATCGCTTGCTGGAAAATGGTGGGCGGTCGTTCAGCCCGCCCGGCGCGCCGCTTCGGCTCCCGCCTGAAACGCCGCTTCGAGGGCTTTCTTGATCTGCCAGACCGAGAGGTCGTGGAAGTCCAGGCTATCCCGGTTTTGGGTTGCTAAGGTTTCCAGGCCAAGAACCTTGCCGGCGATCTCGGTGATGGCGGCGTCCATGGTCTTGATGGCCTTGCTGTCGTTGTGGGTGGTCATCACCGTGTTCTCCTCTCTTCCTTGACGGAGACAATCGCTCGGGTCGCTCTTATTGATCAATGCTTCATGAGCATCCCGGTCTTGCGCCCGGAGCGGAAGCCGGCCTTCATCCCCGGAAAGGGCGAAGGCCGGCATCGCCCGTTTCAGCCGGCGATGTGGTAGGTGCGCTGGCCCCCAGCGTCCTTGGTGCTGGTGATGGTCAGGCCCAGCCGCTTCTTGAGGGCGCCGGCCAGAACGCCGCGGCAGGTGTGTGGCGCCCATCCGGTCGCCTCGCCGATCTCGGCGAGGGTGGTGCCCTGGGGCCGGCGCAGCAGGGCGATCACCTGATCCTGCTTGGTGCCGCTGCGCGGCAGGCGCGGCGTAGCGGGTTCGGGCCGGGCTGCCGGCTCGGGCAGCTTGAGGGCGGTGACGGCGCGCAGGGCCGCCAGCACCGCCGTCTCGGGATCGAGCCCGGCGTTGTCGATCAGGTAGCGGACCAGCCAGTCGCGGGTGTCGTTGATCACCAAGGAGCTGGTCAGAATGGTGGCGGCGTCAGAAGCTTTGGCCGGGTGCTCCCAGGCCTGTTCCAGGGAGTTCCAGACCATACCGGGCTCCGGCGGGTCTTCGGTGCCGGGGATGTCGCCATCTTCTTCGAGTTCACGCTCGCAGCCGGTGCCGTCGTCCTCGACCTCCGGGATGTTCCGGGCCGGTTCCGGTTCGAATTCGATTTCAGCGGCGCGGAAGGCGTCGTTCAGGGTGACATTGCCCTCGGCGAGCAGGGCTTCGACCCGGCGCAGCCCGGTGGCCTTGCTGTTGAAGAACTTGACGCCGACGGTCTTGCCGGAGACCGCGCTGTAGATCGCGGTGAGCTGGGCCAGGGTCAGGTCGGAAAGCGTCGTCATGGTTGTGTCCTCGGGGTTGTTCGGGGCGCCAGCCGCCCCGGCTTCTGCCCCCATACACGCTCCGTTTCGGCCGCTTATCCAGAGTAATAGCAAGCAATTTCATCGCTTTGTTCGGCGCCTGCCTTGCCGATGATGATCCGGCGCGACCGCAATCAGGGGTGGCGACGATGTACACGGAAGCCCATCGCGACGCTCTGCGCGAGGCCATCGCCAGCGGCGTGCTGCGCGTCAGCTACGACGGCCGCACCGTCGAGTACCGCTCGCTGGCCGATCTGCGCGCGGCCTTGCGCGAGGTCGAGACCGCTCTCGATCCCGGCCGGCGGACGGTGCGGCAGATCAGAATCAGCGCCGATAAAGGTCTCTGAGCCATGAAGCTGCTGGAATGGATCGGCGGATCGGGCCGGTCGGTCGCCGTGTCCCGGATCGCGCCGAGCTTCGGTCCCGAGATCACCCGGCCGCAGACCGGCGCCATGGTGCCCGGCGGCATCGAGGCCGGGGCGCTGGGACGGCGGCTGGCGTCGTTCGTGCCGGCATCGTACCATGTCAACACGCTGATCGCCGCCTCGGGCGCCACGGTCAACGCTCGTGCCCGCTATCTGGTGCGGAACAACGGCTACGCCATGGCGGCGGTCGAGAGCTTCGCCGGCAACGCGGCCGGCGCCGGGATCAAGCCGTCGTCGCTGGTCAAGGACGCGGCGCTGAAGGAGGCGATCCAGGCGGCGTGGTTGCGCTGGACCGACGAGTCTGACGCCGAGGGCCTGACCGACTTCTATGGTCAGCTCCGGCGGGCGGCGCGCGAGTTGTTCATCGCCGGTGAGGTGTTCCTCCGGTTTCGGCCCCGGCGCCCCTCGGATGGGCTGTCGGTGCCGTTGCAGCTTCAGATGCTGCCCTCCGAGCAACTCTCGATGACCCTGAGTCAGCCGGCCGGCAACGGTAACGTCATCCGCCAGGGCATCGAGTTCAACGCCATCGGGCAAAGGGTGGCCTATTGGTTCTGGCGCAACCACCCCGGCGATATCACCGAGCGCAGTTTCAGCAGCGGCGTGCCGGTGCGGGTGCCGGCGTTCGAGGTGCTGCACATCCTCGATCCGGTCGAAGGTGGCCAGCTTCGGGGGCTGTCGCGGCTCGCTCCGGCCATCGTCAAGCTGTGGCTGTTGGACCTTTACGATGACGCCGAGTTGGACCGGAAGAAGGTCGCGGCGCTGTTCGCCGGCTTCGTCACCCGGCCGGACGGCGACGGGTCGATGATGGGCGAAGGCGCGCCCGACGCCGCCGGAACCTCTGTCGCCGGCCTGCAACCGGGCACGATGCAGGTGCTGCTGCCGGGCGAGGACGTGAAGTTCTCGAGCCCGGCCGATGTCGGCGGCAACTACGAGGCGTTTCAGTACCGCACCTTGTTGGCGGTTTGCGCCGCGCTGGGTGTGCCCTACCAGAACGTCGTCGATTCCAACAAGGCCAACTACTCGTCGTCGCGCACCGCGCTGCTGGAGTTCCGCCGCCGCATCGACGCGGTGCAGCATTCTGTGCTGGTGTTTCAGCTGTGCCGGCCGGTGTGGGAGCGTTGGCTGACCACCGCCGTGCTCGCCGGGGCGTTGGACTTGCCGGGCTTCGTCCGCGATCCCGTCCCTTATCTCGCGGCGCGTTGGATTCCGCCGAAGTGGGAGTGGGTCGATCCGCTGAAGGACATCAAGGCCGAGATGGAAGCGGTGGCCGCCGGCTTCAAGGCCCGTTCCGATGTGGTCGAAGCCATGGGCTATGACCCCGAGGAGGTCGACGCGCGGATCGCCGCCGACCGCGAGCGGGAACGGCGCCTCGGGTTGAGTTTTTCTTTGGGCGCTGCCGCGAAGTCCGTGGTCTTCGACAACCCGGCTCCCGCCGCCGATGAACAGCAGTCCCAGCCCTGACCGGAGTCACCATGACCATTCCCGACCTGCCGCATCTCGGCGGGCTGGTCTTCGGCACGCCGCTGATGATCGCCCGGCCGAAGCTCGACACCATCCTGCAGGTACTCTCCATCCGCTTGCAGGGGGACACCGCCGATCCAGGGGTTCCCGCTGGCGACCAGCCGTTCGTGGTGACGCCCAACGGCATCGCCGTGATCCCGGTGCTTGGCACCCTGGCCAACCGCACCTTCGGCCTCGCGGCCATGAGCGGGTTGGCTTCGTACGTTCGGCTCGGCGAGCAGCTCGATCTCGCGGCGGCCGATCCGGCGGTGACGGGCATCCTGCTGGACGTGGACTCGAATGGTGGGCAAGCCGGCGGCGTGTTCGAC